>Ga0207096_1100_pt1 | contig 15545 bp, 18 predicted proteins | sample Alteio_BWMinHeat_86_FD_153547 | JGI IMG/M metagenome (GOLD analysis project Ga0207096, IMG submission 153547) | Enriched cells from forest soil in Barre Woods Harvard Forest LTER site, Petersham, Massachusetts, United States -... | ecosystem: Environmental > Terrestrial > Soil > Temperate forest >...
CCCAATTCTTAAAGCTGATTTTCATCCCGCTCGTTTCCCCTGGTTCATCGTGTCTATGCTAGTGCAATGTTCCTGCCACTGCGGCAAGTTTGCTGCGGCAGAGATTTTGAGGGAACTTAAAGAAATTAAAAGAGAAAAGCACTCTACACGATAGAGTGCTTTTGGCGGCGCGTCTGACAAAAAGGCAGGAAACCGGCGACTGGCTCTAGCTTTGCCAATATGTCTGCAAATGGGGAAAAAGAAAGAAGATCGAATTACTTTTTCGCGACTTCCACGTCGTCGCCCACCATCACGTTGGTGTAGCTTCCGAGCGGTGTGCTTTCGGGCGGCAGAAACTGCATCACGCGCGCGACGGCAAGGTCGGATTCCGCGTGAATCACCTTGAGCTTGGCGAATTTGAAGGAAATGTTGCGGCCGGTTTTCTGATTGAGCTCGTCGACGGAGGTGATCACCCGGTAAGCTTCGAGAGACGAGCCGGTCTTGATTCCCTGATTGGTTCCCATATTCACATAGACGTCACGGTAGAGGGGCTGCCCGTCGGCCATCGGGAAATCCGTGCGGATCCCGAAAACCTTATAGTCGCCCGCGCGCGACTCGGCGGCAAAAAAACAAGTGGCATAAACAAATATGGCAGCAGAGAGGAATAAGAAAATCTTCATCTTAAGTCTCTTATCGGAGACGGGGAGAGGAACTTTAGGCGCTCTCCCAAAAAACTGGAAGAGAGGTTGAAGCGCGACCAAACTACTCAGCTGAATCGGCGGGCGGCTCGTCGCCAAGTGGGTTCCGGGGTTTCGCGCCTCCGGTATGCACCGGAGGGGTGGGGCCTACCCCGCCTTTGACCTTACGATCTTCGTCCACGATGGTTTGGATCGAAGGTTTCGTATTGATGAGCTTATTGAAATAATCGATATCCACGCTATAGGCCACGGGATCTCCGCGAAACTGAACCGGCACCGGGGTCTTTGAGCAGGGCGTGAGCTCCCTCATTACATAATTGAGCCCGCCCCCCGGTATCGTGCATTTCGGGGAAACGGCCCAGGCATGAATCATGGCGTCGCTGAGGCAAGTGGGATTCAGCTGGAGGTTGAGATCCAGCCGAAAAACGTGAGTGAGCTTGTCGCCCGTATGGGCGAGGCAGGTGAGGATAAAGAAATCGCCTTTGGGTTCATATTGGGCGTCGAAAGATTCGGGCTTATTGATGCAGCTTGCGCCCTTGACGGGGGAAGTGATGCCAAGCTTGGGAATGCTTTGAGCGATATTTTCAGCGTAGCTCTGGCGGGCGCGCTGGCGCCAATCCCTGAGCCAAACCTCGAGTAATGCCCGGTTGGCGCAGCAGGAGTCGGGCGGAGCTGTACCTCCCAGCGGGCAGAGGCCTCCTCCTGCGATGTTGCCGGCCACCGGCTTGGTGCCGGGGAGCGGGATGTGCGCATCGTCCGCGTGCGCCGCTGCGCCGGTGAGGAAAGTGGCGAAGGCCATGAAAAGGATTTTGTGCATTGCTGGATCTCCTTTGGTCATTCCAATTTTCCGCCGTAAATCATCACGAGCTCGGCGAAGAGCTGGCGATCCACCTTGTGCATCATCGCGCTCTGGATCAGCTTGAACGCTTCAAAAGGCGATTTCGCCTTCGAATAGGTGCGGTCGGTGGTGAGGGCGTTGAAAATATCGGCGATCGTGATGATCTTGGCGAATACGGAAATCTGGTTGTCCACCAGACCGTGCGGATAGCCGCCGCCGGCGCCTTCTTCGTGATGGTGAAGCACGCCGAGTTTGGAGCGCTGGCTCACGTCGCGGTTTTCCTTCAGGAGCTCGTAGCCCCAAGTCGAATGCTGCTTCATCGACTCCCACTCGGCTTTGTCGAGGGGCCCGGGCTTATTGATGATCTTCGGGTCCACTTTGGTTTTCCCGATATCGTGGAGGAGGCCCGAGATGCCGAGGTCCACGAGATCCTGTTCGGACGGCATGCGCATGCGCTTGCCGAGGGCGATCGCGTTGAGGCCAACGCCCACCGAATGCTGGTATGTATAGGGATCGTGGGAAGAGAGCCGGATCAGGTGATAAAACGCTTTCGGGTCACGCACGAGGAGGTTGACGAAGCCGGAAACGGCCTTCATTCCCTTGCGGATATTTTCGGGGCTCGGATCCTGGAAAAGATCTTCAGTGAGGCGCACGGCTGCCGAGCGCATGAGGCCCACCTGTGCCTCGGTGCTGATTTGCGAATGGGCATCAGCTTTGACAAGAAATGTTTCGAGGTATTGGCGCACGATTGGCCCGTCGGCGCGGGAGAGGAAAAGGCGGTCGATACCGGCGTCGAGAAGGCTTTGGATCTCAAATGCCGTGAATCCTTCGCGCTGGTCGCGGAACATACGGTAGCGCTTGCCCCGCTTTACATAGAAAGAGACCGAAGGAATGGAATCGGGCCGCACAAGATGGATCTTCAGGCCGATGAAAGGCTCTTTATTTTCGGGGGCCAGCTCGTCAAAAAATTCATTGAGCGAGCGGCTGACCGGATCTTCGCCGGGGATAGTGGTCTTGTTTAAGTTTTCCGCTGCGCCCATTTTTAAGCCACGCCTTCATCCATATGGATTAGTCTATTTTATCATGTTCCTATCGGCGAATCGCCCGCTCTTGTTTAGCGTTAAGTGGCTGTGGTTTAGCCTGTCTCCGCGCTGAGCAGCTGTATATCCGGTGAACACCGGAGAGGGGCGGGAAGTGTAAAACTTTTGTACAGAGGACGCCGCCTAGCCCTGGAATTTCACGGTCCTGGCTCAATTTGCCGCTGGAAGCAGTGAGCGCGCGCACTGGCACCCGTGTTGCAATTCCATTGATCGTAACCCGGCGGGCTTCCCTTCAACAGAAGCCGCGCTCAGTGAAACTAAATGCGAAAGCGGAGGACGTTGCTGATGTCTGCCTACCTGGATAAGTCTCAAGGAGTAACCTTTGTTTACTCGAACATTCACGAATTGTATTTGAAGGCCAAACACAGCAAGCTGGACTCTCCTTACGTGGCCGAAAAAATGATTTCCAGGGAACAGCCCCGGGTGATCAAGGCCAGCGACGCTAAGGTGGAAGCTTTCAAGCCTCAGGAATTGAAGACCGGTGAGCGGCCTTTTCCCGTTCCCATGGGTGTGCGCGAAGCCGAAGAAAAAGCCAAGCGGCTCAATATGCGGCCTGTGGCCAATCTTCAGAAAAATTTGAGTGAATTGACCGACGCCCACGAGAAGCTCCGTTTTCTCCTGCAGGAAATCGAAGGGCTGACGAAGAAAAAGTCGTAATGGAAGAAGTGAGTATGAAATTCAAGATTGCCCCAATTTTCGTAGCGGCCCTCATTGCTCCATTCTTGGCGCACGGCGAATTCCTGACGGAATATCGTCTAAGTGCTCTCCAAGCGGGCGGTAATCCCCAAGAGGGAGATTTTTTGGAATTTCCCTCGGGCTTGCATTTGAAAGAAGTGAACCAGAAAAAAGGGAGTGTAACAAAATTTTTCAGCATGACCGACGCCCGCCTTGAATCCCATTCCTGCGAACTCTCCATGCAAGAAGATCATGAAGTAAGAATTATGCTTTCCAGCCGCTGGAAAGTAGTGAACGCTCAAGAATCTAAAGAATGGGGCAGTTTGAACATTTGGAGAAAATGGCAATTGCAGCACCAGGCAACGGGGCGGATGATGGAGCTTAATTGTACCCCCGGCACTTCCGGAAATGACCTCTTGAAGATCCTAGGCGTGATGAAATCCGAATCCAAAGTCGTGGAACAAATCAAATACGAGCAGGAAGAGACCACTCCTTCCGCTCAAACTACGGCGATCTAGGACCCATGAAAAAAACCGGGAATATGAAAGTTTTCGCTTACATCATCGTGCTGCTGCTTTTCGGATCTGCGCTCACGCGGGCTGATTCCTCCATCACACTGGAGTCGCGCGACGTTCTCGCTACCCACGGCCCGCTCGCGCCGGGTGACGTACTTATTTTCCCAAGTAGCTTTCGCCTCGACTTCAACGCTGAACGTGGCCTAGCCACTTCTCTTCTGACCGGCAACGATGCCCAAGGCCATCCCTACGCCTGTGCCTTCGCCATTTCCGCTGAAACCGAAGTAAAATTTCCTGACGAGACCCACTGGACGGTGATTTCCCGCACCATCGAAGGCGACGTGCAGAAGCTGACCCTGGCCCAGGAGCAAGGGGGAGCCACGCGTCCGCTTGAGTTCCGATGCAGCGATCGCGCCGAGCTGAATCTGGCGCTCCAGTCGCGCGGCGTAAAGCTGACCGAGCAGATTCCGGTAGAATTGATCGACGACAGTATCCCGGCGCCTGCGACCATGGTGGAGAGTCCTTCAGACTGAGCTCGGGAAATACCTTTGCCCGCATCGCAGTGTCCCGGACAGCACGGAATTCGCACTCAGAAAAATACCTTCGCCCGAAAACCTCTCCGGGAAATTCAGAAAATAAATTTCATTTGACACTTCGCGCGCCTGGATTTCTTTGCTAGAAATTCTCATGCGAAAAATAGAAAAGATTCTGCCTCCAAAGCGTGACTATGGCGGTGCCGTCCACAAGAAGCGCCGAAAATCCAAGCGCCCTTTCGACGCCAACCAAGCACTCCACGTAACGATGCGCTCCGCGCGCGCGACGGGCCTTTGGAGCTTTCAGCACCGCCGCAACAAGGGCACGATCCATCTACTGGTTCTCGACACGGCCGAGCGATACGGAATCAAGATCCACCGATGGGAAAACGTGTTCAATCACCTGCATTTTTTGATCGAAGCTGCAAACCGAGAGGATCTCAAAGCATTCCTGCGAGTTCTCCCGCAAAGAATCATGTTCGCCGTTACGGGCGCCCGCAAGGGTTCTCCAAAAGGCCGCTTCTTCGACCAGATTGCGTGGTCGCGCATAGTGAACTGGGGTTGGGATTTTGAGGCAGTGCTCGATTATCTTTGGAAGAATACTCTTGAGTCGCTGGGATGCAGTCGTTTGGAGGTCAAGATCATGACCAGAAATGCGAAGCTCGCGCCTTTTTGACCGATCTGGGGCAAAGGTATTTTCCAATCGCACGAATTCCGCGTGCTGAATCGCGAGATCAACTCTTCTCGACCTTCACCGCCGGCTCGCCGAACACGAGCTTTGGCACTTTGATCGTGACCACGCCGTCCTTAAACGAGCGCTCGATTTTTTTCGCGTCGTAGGGCCCCGGCATTGCCATCGATTCCACTACGCTCTGGTAGCTATTCGTGCGGGTATTCAGGTTCCCTTCCTCGTTTTTAGCGCTGTCTTCATAGCGCCGCGCCAGCGAGATCTTCACATGGGGGCCTTCGCCTGAAACGAAAAGATTCTTCGCCTCGTGCTCGGGCAGGTTCACCTTAATTGTGTATTCTTTCTCGTTCTCCGAGAGCGCCGGATTGAGGCCTTTTAGCCGATAAAAAGGGTCTGCCGACAGATCGGTCACGTTGCGGATTTTTTCCATCTGGCCGGTTTTTACGTCCTGGATGGTCTTGAAAGCTTGATCGTCGATTCGCTTGAGCTCAGAGGCGGTGGTGTGCGCAAGCTCTTCGTAGTGCTTCTGATTATTCTCATTGAGGTCCTGCACCCGGCCGGAGTTGACCTTCTTGGCCGTGTCCATCTGGTTATTTGCTGACTGGGAAATCTCCACGAGTTGCTTGTCGCCTTTTTCCCGCTCGGACTCGATGGCCTTTTGGCGATCGCTTTTGAGGCGGTTGAGCTCCGTCTGGTGACGTTGTTCCTCCACCTCCGCTTCCCGCTTTTTTTGTGAGAGGTTGCGCGCTTGTGCGTTTTCTATTTCCATGGCCGCTCCATACTTAATACTGATCGCGCTTTATGCGCTCTTATGGTCGCGCCGTCGGCGCTCCTAGTGACTGAATCCCTGCTTTTCCTGCGCCGTATTTTGCACGATATTGAAGAACACGCGGGCTACGTCGTCGTACACTTCCGGGTCTAGGCGATCGAGAAAAGCGCGTTTGCTGCTGATCGAAGGCTGAAGGATCATCTGTTCGAGAAGCTGCTCGGCTTTTTCCAGGCGTTCGCAGCGCTTCTCGTTTTGCCCGATCCGCGGCGCGATCCGGCGTAAGGTGCGCTCATCAAATAAAAGATGATTACCTTGCGCCGATTGCTCGAGCAGATATTTTACCTGGTCCAGTTGTTCTTGATTTACGTAAATCACGAAACCGCCTCCGTTGCAGTCTCCAGACGCCTATCCTTGGCGGCCGCGGGTCGCCAGAGCGTCCCTAGATTAAGTGTATAGAATAAACGAGCCACCGCCAAGCGCCCCATGTTATAATGACCAAGAGGGGGCGCGGGGGAAGTGAGCAAAAAGCGCTTTAAATACAGTGATTTCTGCCAAGGATGCCGGCAACCGCTGAATTCCGAAGAGAAGATCGTCTACGTGGAGGAATCCGCGAATCGATATTTTTGCTCCGAGAAATGCATTCGCACCTATTACGACCCCATGGCCGAATACTATCGGAAGCAAATGATGGAAATCCGTGATCCCCACGATATTTCCGAAGCCGATTTCGCCGACTTCGAAAGTTACGCGCCTCTTTGCCTGACTAATCCCGACGAAATATGGGTAGACAGCACCGAGTACGGCGAAACTTTTACTTACTTCCTTGCGAACTTCACAAATGAAGGCGGCAAATTCACTTACGTGGTGGCGTGTTTTTGTCTGGAAGACGAGCCGACTTATATTCTTCTTTCCTTCCCGACCCGCGATAAAAAGCTGGCCGAAGAGTTCCGCCGCGGCGACAAGATCGAACGCAAAGAAGTGGACGAGGAAATCACCGAACCCGAGGTGAGCCCCGTGCTTGCCGAAGATTTTCTGGCCCGCCAGGGAAATGCGATCGAGGAGGAGATGCTCCGGCACCGCACTCCAATGGACGTTCCGCAGAAGGATTTTGAAGAGCACGTCCACCTCGTGGACCAGACCATCGAGAATCCGGATGAAGTCTGGGAGCTGCAGGACGAAGGAGATAACCCGCTCCTCACGCTGATTTCGCAGCACGAAGACAATCTGCACTATGTGGTGATCTGTACTTTCGATTCGACACAGGGCCAGGAGAACTGGCGCGTGATTTACAGTTTCCCCACGCGTGACCCCGCGCTGGCCCAGCGTTATCGCCGTGGGCAGCTCCGCGAAGGCGTGGCGGGCAAGGGAAGTTTCCTACATTAGCTGAAGGACTAATACAGAGTATTAGCTGAAAGATCAGCCGACTACGTCGTCTCGGTTTTTTCCGGCTGGGCCGCGGCGGCCTCTTGCGGAGGAGCGGAAGCGGCGGGCTTGGGAGATATCTGAGAGGCGGGAGGAACGCCCTTGGATTCTTCGATAGGGTTGCCGCCCATAGCGTCTTTAAAGTTCTTCAAAGTGCGGCCTAAGCTGTGGCCCAGGTCGGGTAGGCGCTTGGGGCCAAAAATCAGCAAGATCACCAGCAATACTAGAAGATGTTCTCCGGAAAAACCGAACATGGATGGGGCCCTCATTACAGTATTCGGTATTCGGTATTCTGAATACGGCCTACAGAATACTGAATACGGTCTATCGAGGTATAAACCACTTGGCGCGGAGAGGCAAACTGCCAATTAAAGGCTATAAAGCACCCGCGGAGGCGGGAAAAGTGCCGGATTGCTTAGATAGGCTTTATAGGCGCTCAGGTCGCTCTCATTAAGAACGACAGCAGACGTATACTGATTGGTGGCGAGCAAAACGTCGATCTGGCCGTTGAACGCAAAGCATCTCTCCGCGTCAGGGTAGTTGCCCACGAAGGGTACCAGGCAAAGCTGGGTATTCACCGGAATATTGGCGTTCACCTTGAGACGAATGCTGTAGCCGCGGCTGCCGGGGAGCACGCCTTCGGTGGGGCAGAGCACCGATCCAGCGAACATGGTATTGATTCCCGGGTCGGAACTCACGAAGAGCGGATTACTGCAAAACAAAAGCTTCGTCACCCTGGCGGTATTGATCGTATTGCTGGATAGGGCCTGCTGCTGCGCCGCCGAGAACGGCTTTCCGTTCGGCGTAAATGGCCGGCCGTCATCGGCGTTTCCGCAGCCCGGAAGCGCGGCCGCGATGCAAAGCAATCCTAACCAAAGAAAATGATGGCGCACGAAAACCTCGTCTTAGTTTTGAAGAACAGCCGCGGTAACGGGGTGCGTGAGCGGGGGGAAGCTGGAATGTGGCGCACGCGGCTGTTCTGAGAGGCATTACAAGTTCGATGCCAGGAAGAGACAGTGCCTAAAAACCTTACAATTCCAATGCATCACCTTGGATCTCCTGTAGTAAATCAGCACTGTTTATTCTTGCGCCATTCGACAGCTGTCTACTTTCTGGGCAGTTCAGAGAATCAGTCCTTCGGCTGATCCTGCGGCTGATAAATTTCCTCTAGCTGGTCCCGTTCTCCGACGATAAAATGAGGAGAGGGGTATAGCCTTGAATTCCGCGTCTGAAAGCATCTGGGACACATTCTGGACGATCGCAGCGGCGATCAGCGGTCTTGGCTTGCCCGGCGCCGTAGTGCTTCTCCTGATTTGCTACTTTGTGGCATTCCTCCGCTGGATCTGCCGCGACAGTTCCTTGGCCGAAAGTATGCGCGCCACCAAACCCGGGCGACGGCTCTGGCTGAAGATGACGATCGGCACGGGGTTGGCCCTCTTCCTGCTGAACCTTCCGCTCTGTTCGCTGGAACTTCTTCGCTACGGTTTTCTTGTGGCTTCAGTCGCTTGCCTTATTTCAGTTTTCTCGAAAAGCCTGCGCGATGCATCCCGCCTTGCGCACTGGCCGTTCTGGATGCTTTCCTGTTCTTTCGTCTGCGTGTTTGATCTTCTGGTTTGGGTATATTGCCGGTCCGCCTCGGATGCGTCGGGCCTAGAATCCTTCTTTCCATTCATCGAGCTGCTCCTGGTGGGGCTTGGATGCTTCCTGTATTTCCGCCTGCCGGAGTCGAGAAAAGAAAATCTTCCCTCCGTGTCTCTGCGGATTGGGCTCTGCATGGTCACGCTCCTGGTGATGGAGCATTCCAGCCTGCAAATGAGTTATTTTCTCACCTACCGCTATGGTGATGCGCCGAAGGCCGACAATTTCGTGGCGGAAAGCTCCTACCTGCCTGTGAGCTCAGCCTTGAAGGGACTCGTGAAGCGGTCACCGCCGCGCACGCCCGTCCCTCCGAACGAGGAAAAAGTCCTGCGCGCACGGGTCGAATTTGAGGAGGACGTCGCCCGCGTCTTCGCGTTTTTCCTGGGCCTCGCCGGCATCAATGCGATTGTGGCGGTGAGCTCGAGGAAATTCGGGCTGCGTGAAGCAAAAAGCATCCCGTCCTTGGTGTCGCTGGCGCCCGCGGACGCCACAATGCGGGTTCCGGAGATGCCCGAGCCGGTCCGGCGCTCCGTATTTTTTCCCGACCGGGCTTACCGCCGGGGGCATCGCGCTTCCCTTTTCTTTTTCGCGATTTTGGGAAACCTCTTCGTGAGCAGCATCACCACTTTTTCCACTTCCAAAGGAGACGTCTGGCATTTCCTGCTTTCTTTCGTGATGTATTCAGGACTTCTTTTTCCGCCCGTCATTCTTGGCTGCCGCAATGGATTCCGGCTGGCGGCCTACCGGGCCCGTAGCTCGCTCCATGGAGTGAAAATTCTCATGCACAATCCGGCCTATCATCCCGTGGAAGTCACGGTCCGGCCGCCGACCCTGCTGCAACTGCTGCAAAATCGGATCACCGGAGCCTGGGTGCGACATGCCGTGGATTCTGAAGGACACTTCTATAGCTTGATGTTCGGCCATTGCCCGCGGGGAGAATTCCCGGCACAGCTTTATCAGTTGCGGTCGGGGCCGCTCAATGAATCCCTGACAGGGCGGCAGGCGTACGTCGCGATCCCGAATTACGAAAAACCTCTCAGAGTCGCCTGAGGGCGGAAACGCCCAGCCCCACCGAAAGCAAAATCGTGAGCCAGGCAAACCATTCCCCGAGCAACGTATAGAGCGTGAAACGCGGCTTGAGGGGCACCGGCACATCGAGCGTCTCGTAGGCTTCCTGGAAAGGCGGGCTCAGCACTTTTGTTTCACCTGTCGGAAGCACCAGCCCCGAGAGCCCCGTATTCGTCGAGCGCACCATCGGGATGCGGTGTTCGATCGAGCGCAGCGCCGAGAGCTGGAAGTGCTGCCATGGCTCGAAGGTATCGCCGAACCAGGAGTCTTTAGTGAGGTTCACGAAAAGGCGGGCGCCCGCCAAGGCGTAGCCGCGCATGTACTCGGGAAGAATCGCTTCGTAACAAATATTCACGCCGAGCGGGATCTGGCCGCCGTGAAAAGGAAAGAGCACGGGCACGGGGCCGGGCCCGCGGGCGAAATCGCCCATCATCGGGTTGATCTCTTTGAGGGACGGGAACCAGTCGTCAAAAGGAAAATATTCGCCGAAGACGAGCAGCACTTGCTTCTTGTAGAGGCCGAGCAGGTGCCCGTCGCCTCCGAGAAGGAGGCCGGCATTGTAATCGCGCCTTTTTTGATCCGCGCCCTCGCCGCCCGTATTCTCGCTGGCATAACCGCCAAACAAGAGCGGAACGCCGGTCTCGGACACAACCTGTGTCAATAGGTTCGCATATCCATAAGCAAAGGATCCTCCCTTGCCCATCAGGCCGGAAGTGGGGAAAGTCATCGGATAGGAAGTTTCCGCCCAGAGAATCAGGTCGGGCCGGGGTTTGGCGGCGGCCAGCACTTTGGTCTTTTCGAACAGCCTCTCCATCACGATGTTCACAACTTCCCGGGCGCTCGAACGGGCGAATTTTTTTTCGGCCTCGTCCATATTGTGCTGCACGAACCCCACGCGGAGAATTTCCGTGGGCACGGCTTCAACGGCGCTCCGCTCAAATCCGCCCCAGACCTGCAAGGCCGCCAGCAGCAGGGTGGCGGCGGCCGCTGAAGGCCAGGCGCGGACGCCTTCTTTCCGCAGGTAGTAGAGAGAAGCTCCCAGAAACAACGGGAGAAAGCTGAGCAGCGGAGCGCCGCCGAGGCTGGCGGCCTGCGCCAGGGAAAGAAATTTCAGCAATGTATTGCCGAGGTTTTCGGGAAAAATTTTGAAAAAGTGCGCGGCATACTCGAGCGACACATAAAGCGCGCTCCAGAAAAGCGGGCGAAGCCAAACAGGCAGGCGCTCAATCGGGAATCTCAAGCGCTCACTGATCAGCAGAAATGCGAGCATTTGCGGGGCCGCTACCAGGCAGAATAAAGCGAGTAAACCGAGCGCCAAGGGTAGCGACATATCTCCGAAATTCTGGGCCACGAAAACAATCCAGTGAAAGCCACCGCAAGCCACCATGGCCGACAGAAGAAATCCGAGCTTTATGGCTTGAGACCGGGAGCGCAGCGAGTGTACGCAGAAAAGCAGGGCAGGCATGAAGAGGAGCGAAAGCGCCGGGAGGTCAAAGCGGGGGAAACAAAGTACATAGGAAACGCCGGCGAGGATTGCCCATGCGGTTGCTTTGTGTGGTAACCTTATCTTCATGGAAGTTCATGGTATCCATCCGGCGGTTGGACGCAAAGAAATTACATGTTCCGATTGCGGGCATCTCTACGTTATTGCGCAGGGTCAGCACAGCGGCCGCTGCCAGCTTTGCGGGAACATCGAGTTTCTCAGCAACAATGTAGCCGTAGAGAATCAGCGCTCCGCGCCCATCCTCGATCCTGTTTCCGATCGCGAGCTTCAGGCCTTTCATAGAAACGTGAGTGGGGAGCGTGTGGAAGAGATCCGCATGCGTTATCAGGTGGAGTGGCAGCTTTGGGCCGCGTTGGTGAAGCAATTCGACGACCCTGTTCTGCATTTTGCTTATCTCACCCAGTCCGCCGTCGCAGGTGAGCTCGATCGCGCAGCCGAGCGCTACCGCGAACACCGGTCGGTGATGACTCTTCTGGCCGATTCACGTTGGCAAGCCGAAGTGGCCGACCTCATGCTGGCGCGCGTGGAAAATATCGCGGTATCGAGAATGGCGGCTCAAAAAGTGGGGCATCGCTTCGTGCTTCCCGAGTGGGTTCTGCTCGCGCCTTTCCAGGGAAATGCGGTGCGGGTGATGTGGATCGCGTTCGGTCTCATCGTGATCGCCCGGCTACTGCACCTACACCCTTAATCTTTCAGGCCGCTGAATAAAATCACGATGCACCCTAAGGACAGGCCATCCGGGCCGCCTCTTTCAAAAGGTTCCTTGGGTGATCGTGCGACAGTTTGTAATATGGTCGCTGCGCTGTTTTTGGTCGCTGCATAGCCAGCTCCTTCGGCTCCTAATGATAAGCCACGCCGCGGATCGCCTGGATCGTTTTCTTCACCGCGGGAGAGTTATTGCCACTCAAGGCATAGGTGCCTTTCAAATGGGCTTCTTCGCGATCCTGTTTGTCGAGGTTCGCGAGCAGCTTGGAGTTGCCGCCGTCACGCCGGGCGACGGTCATCCGAAGGGCGGCGTAGGCGTTGATCCGCCCACCGGAGGCCACTTTTCCCTCTAAGGAAGCTAAATGGTCCACGCTCTTCATGATGATCTCGCGCACTTCAAAGGGCTTGAGCTTGGGGTTCTCACTCAGGATCAGCGCTGCGAGGCCGGATACGAAGGCCGTGGCCTGGCTGGTGCCAGTGAGGTAACCGTAGCGTCCCTTGGGAAGCGTGGAGTAGATGTTTTCGCCGGGAGCGGCTACGTGCACATGCTTCCTGCCCCAATTGGAGCTGGGCAGAATCTGGTTTTTGATATTAGTGGCGGCCACCGCGATAATGTTGGAGAGGCCGTAGGCTGCGGGGTAGTAAGCGTTTCCGCCCTTGTCGGTGTCCTGGTATTCGTTGCCGGCGGCAGCCACAAAAACTACGCCTTTGGCTTCGGCGCGCTGGATGGCTTTCATTTCGGGCGCGCTGAATTCAGCTCCGCCACCGGAATAATTGATCACGTTCGCGCCGTGGTCCACAGCGTAGTTGATTGCCTTCACGGTATTCGCGAGGTTCTGCGCGCCGCTAGCGGTGTCGGAGTAGTAACGCACGGCCATGATGCAGATATGGGGAGCCACGCCCGAGGCGCCGGCCTTGGTTTTGCCGGTCGCGGCGATGATGCCGCTCACGTGCGAGCCATGTCCGTGAGCATCCAAAGGATTCTTTTTGTTAGTCACGAAGTCATAGCCGTATTCATCGGTGCCTTGGAAACGGCAGATATTGTCTTTCAAATCGGGCTGGGTGGGATCCACGCCGGTATCGATCACGGCGACCACGATTTTTTTGCTGCCTCTGGTGATCTTCCAGGCCTTGCGTGCATTGATATGGGAAAGCTGTTCGGTGTTGTCGAGGCCCCAGTTCTTGAGAACTTGCGCGGGCTGGGTCTTAACTTGCTGGGAAGATTTAGCGCTGGGGATCAATCCATAGGCTTGGTCAACGGTTACGCCTAAGCCCAGCATTAAAGCGGAAGCGATCGCTACGGTGAATTTTGCCACTGAACTGAGCTTCAACATTCACTTCTCCGAACACGAAAACGAAACAACAACGTGACCAACGGGCAGCCCTCTCTCAGGCATTGGCTCCAAGGAGCAATACACGTGCCACCATGACTCATTGCGGAAACAGGTGGCAGAGTCCAGGTAAGCCCCTGAAACTACAGATGTAGCACTTTTGGGACGAGAGGCGCGCCTCGCGGCATTTTTGCGCTATTCATGACTAAGTTTTCAACATGCGTACAGGGTCTGCCGATAGGCGGGAATGGGAGTTTTCTGCCTTCTAATGCTGAGTCTTTTTTCCGGCCAAAGCGTTTTCGGCTCCTAAAGACTCCGTTTGGACCCGACATTGGCGTGACCTTCCCCAATTGGTCACCATTCTTAAGGCGGTGCCTGAGGGTATGGCAGTGCTGCGCAGCGCGGAAAAGAAGAACCCTCTTTTCGCCGAGCAAATCAAGCTCGGGGAGGCTTCCTTCACCGAAAGTACTTTTTCGAGAAGCTACTCTCTCATCGACGGGAAAGAGCAGATCAGCCTGCACCACGAAGTAACTTTGAACCGCGAGCTGATTCTGGCCGACGCCGTGGTCGACCTTGCCCATGAGCTCGTGCACTTCACCGAAAAGGGAATGCTCGACCCCTACCTGCCGGGTTTTGAATTGAGTCAATTCATACGCAATGGAATCGAAGGGGAGGGCGGAGAGCTGAAAGCACTTTCGGTGGAATGCAAAGTCGCCTGGTCACTCGAGAAAAAGTACAAAGGATTTCCCCAGCACAACCTTTGTGAGAAATACCGTTCAGCAGGTAATGCGTTCCGTCGGGAAGAGGCGAGACGTGACTACTACGCACTAGGCTCTTGGTTTGGACGCGCTTGGCCGGGATTGAAGGAAGTGATTCCGGAATTATCGTCACACGCCACCGTGTTTACATCGAGCTATGCAGGAAAGCCTTACCCGATAGCGTTAGCTGAGGAGTTCGCTATGACGCGCAAGGCTGCCTGTGTGAACAACCGCAGAAAGTATAGACTCATCGCGGCGCAATCCGCTAGCGGTAGACAGCCCGCGTCGAGTTCCCTGTGGGAAGAGGAGCGAAGGCTCAAGAATTACGAACGACTCTACTGCCGAACGGTGAAAAATTCCGAATGATGAAAAGTTTTGCTTCAACATTTACCTGTTGAGCGGGCGATTCGTCGCTACCACCCTGCCCAAATCGAAATTTCCTCTTTCTTATTTATGATAATTTTAGTTATCGTAAATATAGATGCTTATTTTGCGTTTATTTCGAAGGCTAAGGGGGTACCTAGCTCTCCATTCTAAGAGATGGAGGCTAGGGACTAAACTTCCTAAGAGCGAAGTTAAAGCAGTACTTCTGCCAACGCTGTCGGACGAAAATCCCTTAGAGTTCTCCTTTAGCGAGAGCGACTTCCTTCAAGCGGACCTTTCAGGACCTTGGCTAAAGGGCGAAATCCTCCAGGAGATGCAGCGCTTCCTTCAAAACCAGCGCTCCGTGCACACGAAGCGGGCCTATGAGGGCGATCTGCGTCAGTTCATCTCTTACTTAAGGGAGGAAAAGCGGGCGGGGGATTCCTTCGATACCTTGCTCGCTTTTCGAGAATGGCTGGTTCGTCCAGACTATGAGGGCGGGGCTGGGCTTTCGAGGATTTCTGCCAATCGCAAATTTGCTACTGTGCGGGCCTTTCTTGGTTGGCTCCAAGCGAGAGGGAAGGTGAAGGAAAATCCTTCTCTTTGGGTCAAGAATTTCCGAGCCAAAACGGAAAGCCCCACCCAAGTGGCTCATATGCTGGAGATGCCCAACCGTGGATCCGCCTCCGGCATCATGCATTCGGTGATCCTGCATCTCCTGTTTTATTTGGGCCTGAGAAGAGGGGAGCTCGTGTCATTGCGTGCTTCGCATATCGGCTGGGCCAGAATGGGCGAGCACAACGTAATGACGCTGCGGGTGCCCGGCAAAGGCGACAAAGAAAGAATCTTGCCGCTGCCGGCGAAAACCCAAGGAGTACTCCAGAAATACATGGAGCGAAAAGGCATTCGCGCCGGGAGCGAGGATTATCTGTTTTCACCCGTTCGCAATAACGTGACGAAA
>Ga0207096_1084_pt1 | contig 15535 bp, 17 predicted proteins | sample Alteio_BWMinHeat_86_FD_153547 | JGI IMG/M metagenome (GOLD analysis project Ga0207096, IMG submission 153547) | Enriched cells from forest soil in Barre Woods Harvard Forest LTER site, Petersham, Massachusetts, United States -... | ecosystem: Environmental > Terrestrial > Soil > Temperate forest >...
TACTTCGAAGGGATAGGCATATTGCGTGTATAATACGGCGCCTAGGCTTGCTGTGTTACTGAAATCTTCTGGTTTGGGCAATGGGAGAGGATCCACTGCAAAACCAAAGCGCGTGGGATCAACGACCCAAATCATGATGGCTAATACAGATAGCACCACAGCGACGCCCAACGGAAGATAGCGTACAAATCCCTCTCTCGCTGTGATGCGATTGACGGCCAGCATCATTACCACAAATAAAAATAATGTCATGACGGCGCCGACGTAGACCAATACTAAAATTAAAGCGAGAAATTCGGCGTGTAATAACATCCAAATAATTGATGTGGCGAAAAAAGCGAGCACTAGAAAAAGAGCGCCGTGGACGGGGTTTTTTGAGGAGACAACGCCGAAGGCGGAGAAGATGGCGACGGCGGAGGATAAGTAAAAGATGAAGGGGATAAGAGTCATGGAAATATCTCTCCAACGTTATTATTTAACCAAAACGTGAGTTGCGAAACTCTCAAGCTCAAGCCAGTCCCTTCTCCCCCTGTGGGAGAAGGTGCCCGAAGGGCGGATGAGGGGTGCAGTAGCGCATAAAAACACCCCTCATCCGTCGCTTCGCGCCACCTTCTCCCACAAGGGGAGAAGGAACTGGCTTGAAAGTAAGTTTCGCACCGACGACTATCTATACTTCGCATCTTCTCTCCTATCCCGCGCAATTTCTTCTTCGTATTTGTCGCCAATGGCCAATAACATGTCTTTCGTCAAAATATTTTCCCCCCGATTTTCCATGTGATAATCCTGATGACGCGTCAGCACAATGGCATCTACCGGACAGGCTTCTTCGCAAAGACCGCAATAAACACATTTAAACAAATCAATTTCATATAACGTCGTCCGTCGTGAACCATCTTCACGCGGTTCCGCCTCGATGGTGATCGCTAATGCAGGACAAGCCGCTTCGCATAATTTGCACGCAATACAGCGTTCTTCTCCGTTCGGATAACGTCGTTGTGCATGAATACCGCGAAAGCGTGGAGAAGTCGGTGTTTTTTCTTCCGGATATTGAATCGTCACCTTTCTCTGAAAAAAATAACGCAGCGTGACCTTAAGACCGGCCAACAATTCCCATAATGAAAAACTTTTTATGTATTGCTTCAATCGTTGCATTGTATTATCTCGCAAACCAAGGAGCTAATTTAAATTGCACGGCGAAAGCAATGACCGCAATCCAAACCAAAGTGACAGGAATCAACACTTTCCATCCCAAGCGCATGATTTGATCGTAACGATAACGCGGAAAAGTCGCACGTGCCCATAAATAAAAAAATAAAAAAACCGCAATCTTTGCAAACAACCACACGAATCCGGGCACACTCTCTAATAAGTCACCCAAATAAGGAATTCCCTGAAACGGAGACAGCCATCCTCCCAAAAACATCAAGGAAATTAAGGCGGAAATTAAAATCATGTTGGCATATTCCGCCAAGAAAAATAAGGCAAAAGTCGTGCCCGAATATTCCACATGAAAACCAGCGACAATTTCTGTTTCGCCTTCCGCCACATCAAACGGTGCGCGATTGGTCTCGGCAATGCCCGATATCCAATAGACAAGAAACAAGGGCAACAAAGGCAACCAATACCAATGCCATATTCCACCCTGTTGCGCATTCACAATGGCTTGAAAATTGAGGGAGTTCGCTGCCATCATCACCCCCACCAAGGCAAAGCCCATGGCAATTTCATAGGAGATCGATTGCGCCGCCGCACGCAACGCACCAAATAAAGCATATTTCGAATTAGACGCCCAACCGGCTATCAAAATGCCATAAACACCCAAAGAAGACAGCGCCAATGAAAATAAAACACCGGCGTTAATATTAGCTAACACCACCGTTTTATCAAAAGGAATGACCGCCCAGCCGGCAAAAGCCGTCACCATTGTGATCAACGGCGCGATGAGAAAAAGATAGCGACTGGACGCCGTAGGAATAATAATTTCTTTGGCCACTAATTTAATGACATCCGCAAAAGGCTGCGCCAGTCCATAAGGCCCCACGCGATTTGGCCCAATGCGGTTTTGCATAAAGCCAATCACTTTGCGCTCAAAATACGTCAAATAAGCCACGCTTAAAATCAATACGACCAAAATCGCAATGATTTTAATCGCTATCGTGATAATGAGTAAAATGCCTTCCATTTATTGCTCTCTTGTGGGATTAGGGTGAATCTCAATCGGCCCATACAATTCATTTAATCCACGTGTTGCTTCAATTCCACCCGCCACAAAAATGGCCCGCTGTGGCAAACGAGGATCTAACGCTACAGGCAACTGCACAAAACCGGACGTTTGTTTCAGCGTCACTCTATCACCTGCTTTTAAATGTAACGTTTCCGCGAGCGACGGAGACATGCGCGCTGCCGCTACCTCTCCCTCTAATATCGATTGTGCTGCTTGCAGCGGCTCTGAACGTCGCACCAAACTATCAATGGCATATAAGGGAATATCGCCAATGCGATTCAATGCGCTGTCTGGTTTGCGCACATATTTCATCTCTGTCGCCGTCGTGTAAATTCCAGCGGCGGGCGTCAAGTGACGGGTCGCATTTTTTACTTCTGCATGAATTTCCTCAGCCGATTGATAATCAAACCCGGGTAAATCGAATAAATTCCCCAGCACGCGCAACACTTTCCACGCGGGACGCGAATCCGCAAAGGGAGCGGCCACCCCTTTGAAAGATTGCCACTCGCCCGTCACGTTGATAAAAGTTCCCGCCGTTTCCGTGAAAGGAGCAATAGGCAAAATCACCTGGGCATATTCTTCCAGCAATGGATTTTTATACGATGATAATGAAATCACAAATTGCGCTTGTTTCAATGCCTTGATCGCGAGATGAGGATTGGCGCAATCATATTCCGGTTCAACGTTCACTAAACAATAAGCCTGGCAGGCATCGTGGAACATTGCTTGTGCATCTAGTCCCGCCGTCACTGGCTCTCCTCCCACCGTGCGGTGTGGAATAGCTCCTGCTAACCAAGCCCCTGCTGCATTCGCGCCTTCTGTTAATAATCCCAGCGAAGCACCGCACGCCAAAGCCAATTGTTGCGCAAGCTTTCGAATAAAAGCCGCCTCGGGATGATTCAGTGCCCCGTGTCCTAATAAAATGCTGCTCTTTTTTGCTGCCTGTAGCACTTTCATGCTATCCGTTTGACTGAATTGTTCTAATGCACTGACCATGTCTTGCGGCGCAACAATGTGTTTGTCAGCCACATCAAAATGAAATGCGTAATCAACCATGTTCAACACCCGAATTTTTGCCCCGCGTAAAAACGCTTTGCGCAGACGTAGCGCAATAGACGGTTGTTCTTTTTGAATGTTGGAACCGATTAAGAGAATGACGTCGCTCTGTTCTAACTCGGTCAGTGTGATGGGCAATCTCGGAAAAGAAGACAACTGCGCTTGATCTCTAAAATCCACCTGACGTAAACGGTGATCAATGTGCGAACTGCCTAAACCACGCGACCATTTTTGCAATAAATAACATTCTTCCAGTGTCGCATTGGGTGAAATGAGAGAGCCCAATGTCCCTTTCACTCCCAAGACTTGTTTCAATCCCGTGACGGTGAAATCTAAAGCGGTTTCCCAATCAACTGCTTGCCATTGATTGTGACGCTTAATCAGCGGCTTTTCTAAGCGATGATGATCTTCCAATCCCACATAGCTAAATCGATCCCGATCGGAAATCCAAATTTCGTTAATTTCTGTATTCTCACGTGGCACCATACGCATCACTTTGCCATAACGAACGTGAGCATTCAGATTAGCACCCGTGCAATCATGCGGAGCAATCGTCGGTCGCTGATCTAATTCCCAGGCACGGGCTTGAAAACGAAAGGGTTTTGATGTCAGCGCGCCCACAGGACAAATATCGATGACATTGCCGGATATTTCCGATTCCATGGCATGATCAATATACGTTCCAATTTCCATCTGTTCGCCGCGCCCAGTGGCACCGAGTTCACGCTGTCCTGCAATTTCAGCGCCAAAACGCACACAGCGTGTGCATTGAATACAACGGGTCATATCCGTCGCAATCAACGGACCGATATTTTTATCTTTGACAGCGCGTTTGCCTTCATGAAAATACGAAGCGCCAGCGCCATACCCCATGGCGAGATCTTGTAATTCACATTCACCCCCTTGATCGCAAATGGGGCAGTCCAGCGGGTGATTTATTAATAAAAATTCCATGACGGCTTTCTGTGCCGACAAGGCTTTTGATGAACGCGTAAACACTTTCATGCCCGCGGTCACGGGCGTGGCACAAGCAGGCAAGGCTTTGGGTGATTTTTCCACTTCGACTAAACACATGCGACAGTTCGCCGCAACCGACAAGTGTTTGTGATAGCAAAAACGCGGAATATAAATTCCCGCTTCATCCGCCACTTGAATCACCATCGCGTTGGGAGATGCCGATAATTTTTCACCGTCGATTTCGATTTCGATATCGCTCACCGCGCCCCCTCGTGCACGAGACATTTTTTATATGTCACATGATACACAAATTCATCGTAAAAATGCTTCAGAAATCCGCCCACCGGCCACGCAGCCGCTTCGCCAAATGCACAAATGGTGCGTCCTTCTATGTTTTTCGCCGTGCGGCGCAAGGTTTCAATATCTTCAAAACTGCCCTGCCCTTGTTCTATGCGATGCACTAAACGATACAGCCACCCTGTGCCTTCGCGACAAGGCGTGCATTGCCCGCAGGATTCTTCCATATAAAAATGGGAAATGCGTTCTAACGCTTTCACCATACAGACCGTATCGTCCATCACAATCACCGCACCCGATCCGAGACCAGAGCCCGCTTTTTGTATGGAATCAAAGTCCATGTCCAGTGTCATCATCATCTCCCCTGGCAACACAGGCATCGATGTCCCACCAGGAATGACGGCTTTAATGCGACGCCCATGACGCATCCCACCGGCCATGGCCAATAAATCTTTAAACGGTGTGCCCAATGGCACTTCATAATTGCCGGGTTTGGTCACATGTCCTGTCACACTGAAGACTTTGCAACCGCCGTTATTGGGTTTCCCTAAGTTTAAAAACCATTCTGCGCCGTGTTGTAAAATGACAGGAACAGAGGCATAGGTTTCTACATTGTTAATCGTCGTCGGCTTGCCATAAAGACCTTTGGCGGCAGGAAAAGGCGGTTTAAAACGCGGCATGCCTTTTTTGCCTTCCAGCGATTCCATCATGGCGGTTTCTTCCCCGCAAATATAGGCTCCCGCGCCTAAGTGGGTGTGAAGATCAAAGTCCACGCCCGAATTTAAAATATTTTTTCCTAAAAGCCCGGCGGCTCGCGCTTCATTTAAAGCAGCCTCAAAGCGTTCGTAAGGTTCCCAAAATTCGCCGCGCAAATAATTATAACCGACGGTTGCTCCCATGGCATAAGCGCCAATGGCCATGCCTTCAATCACTTGGTGCGGATTAAAGCGCAAAATATCGCGATCTTTGCACGTTCCTGGCTCCCCTTCATCGGCATTGCACAACACGTATTTTTGTCCCGGCATATCACGGCGAATAAAACTCCATTTTAAGCCGGTCGGAAAACCGGCTCCACCGCGACCACGGAGTGCGGAGAGTTTTACAGCTTCAATAATACGCTCTGGGGGGATGCGTTCGGTGAGAATTTTTCGCCATTCGGCATAACCACCGACACTTTCATACGTGGATAGTGTCCAGGGCTTTTCTAAATGCAATGTGCGAAAACAAATTTCATTGGCCACTGCAGTTACTCCAACTCATCCAAAATAGTGTCCACCCGTTCTGGCGTCAGGTGTTCATAATATTTTTTACCGATTTGAAACATCGGCGCTCCTGCGCAAGCGGCCAGACATTCCACCGCGCGCAATGTAAATTTTCCATCCGTTGTTGTTTCACCCACCCCCACTTGCAAGCGATTTTCTAAGTGATCGACAATTTTATCGCAACCGGAAAGTTGGCAGGAAATATTGGTGCAGATGTTAATCACATGCCGACCGACCGGTTGCAGGTGATATAAACTATAAAAAGTTGCGACTTCATACACCGCGATCGCTGGCAATTCCAAATAATTGGCGACGGCATCCATGACAGGAACAGACAGCCAACCGTGTTCGTCTTGCGCAAAATGTAAAGCAGCAAGCACGGCCGACCGTTTTTGATCTGCCGGATAACGCGTGAGCCAATGATCAATTTGCTGGCACACTTTTTCTGAGAGCACGGGGGCTTTGGTCTCTGTCATTAACGGTCAATCTCCCCAAAAACAATATCTAAACTCGATAAAATCGTCACAACGTCAGCGATCATGTGTCCACGCACTAACTCATCCAATCCGGCCAAATGCGGAAATCCCGCCGCGCGTATTTTTAACCGATAGGGTTTGTTGGCCCCATCAGACACCAAAGAAACACCGAATTCACCCTTAGGATGTTCGATCGCTGTATACACCTCTCCCACAGGCAAACAATATCCTTCCGTGTATAGCTTGAAATGATGGATCAGAGCTTCCATGCTTTCTTTCATTTCCACGCGTTTTGGTGGCGCAATTTTGTGATCTTCCGTGATCACGGGGCCGGGATTTTGTTTTAGCCATTGCACACACTGGCGCACGATATGATTGGATTGTTTCATTTCTTCCATGCGCACGAGATAGCGATCGTAGCTATCGCCATTCACTCCCACCGGAATCGCAAAATCCAGTTGGTCATACACTTCGTAAGGTTGTTTTCTGCGTAAGTCCCATTCCACTCCCGACCCGCGCAACATGGGGCCGGTGAACCCTAATGCAATCGCGCGTTCAGGAGGAATAATGCCAATATCGACGGTGCGTTGTTTAAAAATGCGATTATCGGTTAGCAGGGTTTCATAATCATGGATGCGACCGGGAAAGCGCTCGGTAAAATCCCAAATAAAATCGAGTAATGATCCTTGTCGATTTTCATTCATTTTGTCGACTTCTTTCGCTGTGTGCCAACGCGACATTTTATATTGCGGCATTTTTTCCGGAAGATCACGATACACTCCTCCCGGGCGATAATAGGTCGCATGCATGCGCGAACCAGATACGGCCTCATAACAATCGAGAAGATCTTCGCGCTCACGAAAACAATAGAGAAACATCGACATCGCGCCCAAATCTAAGCCATGCGCCCCTAGCCACAGCAAATGATTTAAAATGCGGGTCAACTCATCAAACATAACGCGAATATATTGCGCGCGAATCGGTGGCGCAATACCGAGTAATTTTTCAATGGCCAGTACATATCCATGTTCATTGCACATCATGGAGACATAATCTAAGCGATCCATATAACCGATGGTGTGATTATACGGTTTGCTTTCGGCTAATTTTTCTGTGGCACGATGCAGCAAACCGATGTGCGGATCCGCACGCACCACGGTTTCTCCATCCACTTCTAAAATTAAGCGCAACACACCGTGTGCCGCGGGATGTTGTGGGCCAAAGTTAAAAGTGTAATTGCGAATTTCGGGGAGTTTTTCCATGCTGGCTACTCTCCCGTTAAATAGCGGTTATCGGAACGAATCACTTTCGGTTCCAAGACTCGCGGTTGTATGCTCACGGGTTCGTAAATAACCCGTTTTTGCTCCGCATCGTAACGCAATTCCACTTTGCCAATCAGTGGAAAATCTTTGCGGAACGGATGTCCGACAAATCCATAATCCGTTAAAATTCGGCGTAAGTCTGGATGTCCTGTAAAAACAATACCAAAAAGATCGAACGCTTCGCGTTCAAACCAATTCGCTGCCGGCCAAATGTCGACAACGGAAGGCAAAAAGAGATCGTTTTCTTCTAATCGAACACGCAAGCGAATACGCTGATTGTGTTTGATGGACAACAAATGATACACAACAGCAAAGCGCGGGGTATTTTCAGGGAATGTGGTTTCACGTTGGAAGTGTGTCGTCGTCTCAGCATTCACTCCCCGGCTGAATCCGGTTTCTGTGGTGGATTCCGTTGCCCACTCGGCAACGCCATAGTGAAGATAATCGACTCCAAACACATCGACCAATAGGTCAAACGCAAAATCAGTTGTATCGCGCAACAGTGTTGCCAATGTGACTAAGTGATCACGTGTCACTTCCACGGTCAGTTCATTGTAAGCGAGCGACGACTCTTTCACTAAATGCGCACAACGGTCGGTGATGGCTTGCTGTAATGTTTCAAGAGTGCTCATGTCCGCTCGATGATTTTGTTACGTTTAATTTTATTTTGCAGCTGTATCACACCGTATAACAATGCTTCCGCCGTCGGTGGACAACCCGGCACATAAACATCCACAGGAACAATGCGGTCACATCCCCGCACCACAGAATAAGAATAGTGATAATAGCCACCGCCATTGGCGCAAGAACCCATTGAAATCACCCAGCGGGGTTCTGCCATTTGATCATAGACTTTGCGCAAGGCGGGGGCCATTTTATTGCACAACGTTCCTGCGACAATCATCACGTCCGATTGGCGCGGACTCGCGCGAAAAATAACGCCAAAACGATCTAAATCATAGCGTGCAGCACCTGCGTGCATCATTTCAACCGCGCAGCAGGCCAGACCAAATGTCATGGGCCATAAAGAACCGGTTTGCGCCCAGGTGATTAATTGATCGAGCGATGTCGTAAAAAAATCGCCGCTTTTCTTTACTCCCATTCCAGCGCCCCTTTTTTCCACTCATAAATAAACCCAATCACCAAAAGCCCGAGAAAAATAGCAATAGCGCCCATGCCAAACCAACCCAACTGGCGAAACGCGACTGCCCACGGCACTAAAAAAGCCGTCTCGAGATCGAAAATAATAAATAAAATAGCGACGAGATAAAACCGCACATCGAATGGCATGCGTGCGTCGTCAAAGGCGGGGAAACCGCATTCGTAAGAAGATAATTTTTCTGCGTTGGGACGTTTAGGGCTGAGAAGAAAACCAATGGCCGGGATAGCAGCGGCCAATAAGCCGGCGATGACCATGAAGACTAAGATAGGTAAGTAATTTTGCAACATATATCCGCCTTTAATATATGCCGAAGGTCGGACTCGAACCGACACGGCTTGCGCCACCACCCCCTCAAGATGGCGTGTCTACCAATTTCACCACTTCGGCTAACTTTTAAACTGTCGGTATACTGTTTGGGGTAACCGACTTCGGTTGTTGTTTTATCGGTAATGAGGGCACCGCTCCCGTCGGCGCTGGCGGCAGAACCACCTGCATTTCCTGTTTGACGACGCGAGTGGCCATATAATTCATTGCGATGCTGGTAATAAAAAATATGAGCCCAAACCCGATGGTCACTTTTAATAAAAAGGAACCAGACCCTCGGCTACCAAATACGGTTTGTGAGGCGCCGCTGCCAAAGGCTGAACCAATGGTCGCCCCTCTGCCTTGCTGCACGAGCACCAATGCGATGATGCAAATGGCCGCTAAAATATGAATGATGAGTACAATTTGATACATAATACACCTTAATTATGGCTCCCACGGAGCCCGTTTTAGCATACAAAAGAGATTTTTTCACAAATCCCTAAAAAACTCTTCGCTTCCAATGAAGCCCCTCCCACTAACGCTCCATCGATATCCGGCATGGCAAACAACCCTTCTGCATTATCGGGCTTGACGCTGCCGCCATATAATATCGGCATTGTACTACCAATTTCATGATTATGCTGCATGAATATCTGTCGGATGAAGGCATGGACATCTTGGGCTTGTTCGGGGGTTGCTGTTAGTCCTGTTCCTATGGCCCATACGGGTTCGTAGGCGATGATCGCTTGGTGAAAGGCATTGATCCCAGCTTTGGTAATGACGGATTCTAATTGGATGGCAATTTTTTCTTCGGTTTGTTGGCTTTGACGTTCGGCCAGTGTTTCGCCTATGCAGAGTATGGGTTTTAAACCAGCTGCTTGTGCGGCTTGGAATTTTAATGCAATTAATTCGAGATTTTCTTGGAATATCGTGCGTCGTTCGGAGTGTCCGATGAGGACATATCGACATCCGTAGTCTGCCAACATAGGGCCAGAGACTTCTCCGGTAAATGCGCCGTTTTCACCTAAATAAAGATTTTGCGCACCCCAGGCAATAGGTGTATTACTTAATAAGGCTTCCACTTCTGGTAAATGCACGAAGCTTGGGAATACAGCCATGTCCACGTGTTGGAAGTGTTTGGCTTCTTGTTTAATCGCCTCGATTAAGGATCGCACCGTGCTGCGTCTGCCGTGCATTTTCCAATTACCGGCGATGAGGGGTTTACGCATGATTATTCCTCTGGACTGAAGTGGCGGGGATTGTATATGAAATGGGGGAGGGATTACAATCATCGTGTTGTGACTATTGCAACTAGGATGCGACTAAAAATATTAGAAAACATTATAGACCTGCTTAAACAGGAGAAATTAATATGAAAGATCTCATGCAATATAAAGGCTATTATGGTTCCGTTCACTTTGATGATGATGAGTTTATTTTATATGGAAAAATTGAGTTTGTGCGCGCCTTAGTTACTTATGAAGCCACCGACGCGCATGGTCTGCGAAAAGCATTCGAAGAATCGGTTAACGATTACCTTGAAACTTGCCGTGATCAAAATATCGAGCCAGAAGTACCATTCAAAGGCAGCTTAAATGTACGTTTAGGACCAGAATTGCACCGACGTATTGCTGTAGCCGCCCTGCGGCATCACTCAACAATAAATAAATTTATTGTACAAACATTAAATCAGGCTATGGAATAAATTTTTGTAATTATTCAGCGGTTGCCACTGACCTAATCGTGCCCGTGCCGGTGCCCGTGTGCGTGCCCGTTTTTGTTTGTGAGCATGCTATAAAACAAAGACGGGCACGCACACGGGCACCGGCACGGGCACGATTAGTGCAGTGAAAACCGCTGAACAGTTACAAATTTTTTCTATAATCACTGTTTATGGAGCCAACGATAACCCCTACCTAGTCGCTGGCGCGAAACTCTCGCTCTCAAGCGAAGTTCCTTCTCCCCTTGTGGGAGAAGGTGCCCGAAGGGCGGATGAGGGGTGCTTTAGCGCATAAAAACACCCCTCATCCGTCGCTTCGCGCCACCTTCTCCCACAAGGGGAGAAGGAACTTCGCTTGAAAGTGAGTTTCGCGCCAGCGACTACCTATGGCCCCGCTCCGGGGCTTTGTCGTTGTTGTTGCTTCTGCTCAGGCTCTTGAAATGTGCTTGCAATACCTCGCTGCACTTCATCCAATCTCCCTTTCGCTTCTTGCAACCCCGCCAACACCGCTTTTTGATCTTTGCCTGTTAAAGTACGCTCGAAACGTCCAATTTCATGGCTCACGATCAAGTGCATGTTTTCTAACCCTCGAGCGACCTCTTGCTGGCCCGGCTGAAAACGATCTAGCACGCTCTTCATTTGAGCTATAGCCGTATTCACATGGAACAACCTGATTTCCTCTAAAGTGGGGGCTCTTGCCTCGCCTTTCTTAGCTATTATTAACCCTTTGAACTCATTGATTAACGGTACTTGGCTAATGCCTGGAGCAAATCCAGCATCTATTGCTACTTTATCGACCTCTTGCTTGCTCAATATGTGCTCAATCTCCCCATCATCACGAGCCGCCAAAAGCTGCTTATTTAACTTGGATAACCCCTCGGAAAGCTCTTTCGATATAGTTGGATCACTAACAAACCCAGGAGGAAATGGAGATTTCAAGGCACTTAATAACGCCATCTCATTTGCGTCTCCACTCTGTGATTCTTCCAATTCGACCCGCGCCCGCCCAACCTCTTTATTCTGCTTAAAACTATCCCCTATCTTTTTCGCCACCTCTTCACAAACCGCTCTTTTATGCGCCTGCTGACGCTCCGCAATCACTTCATTAGGCGTTTTAGCCCCATCCATGGTCAATGGCAGCATCGTCTTTTGTCCTGAATACAGCATCCCTATCATGCCAAAGGGATCTAATTTTCCCGTCAGCACTGCTGCTCCCGCCCCACCCACAAGGCCTGCTACCACACCGGCTGCTACACCCGCTGCTCCCCTCGATAGTGCCTCTGCTCCTGCGCTCATCTTCCCTGCCAAACTAAGCTCCGTCGCTGAAAGATCATTGGGCAGCGTTTCATATAAATACTGAGCAAATCCCGCTTTGGTAAAAGGTTTCCCTTCTAATTCCATTTTCGCTTTATAGTTTTCAAGCAGATTGACTGTTATTCCATAGCCAACCAAGCTGTCGCGATTTGAGGTGCAACTTTTATCTTCCCTTATTTTGGCTTCCAAGTGTTGTCTCAATGCAGGGCCGGCATTGTCACGCTCTGCAGCTATTCTTTGTTTAACTTTTTCGCGTCGTCCCTTTTGCCCACTCTTGAGTTCGCCTTGTATGACCTTACTGTATTCGGCTTTCCCCTCAGGCGTTTTCAATCGTTCGGGAGTAAAACGAGGATCACGTTTGAGATTTTCGACAATTTGTGCTCTCTCTTTTTCTTCTTCTTCTTTTTCAATACGAGCGAGAATCTTAGAACCTATTTGTGGCTGTCTTGTATTGCTTACCTTGGCGCTGATGGCACCCGCCGCTCCCGCCGCTAATTCCACTGCTCCCCCCGCTCCTGACATTCCCAACGAGACGCCACCTGACATACCCTGTGACTTTTCTTTTTCGAATGAAGCTAATGTCCCTACAGAATGCGGTTTTTCCTGTTTCTGTTCTATCTCTTGCTTTCTGTAGTCGTCTATCACTTGACTCACCGCCTGCGCATCTCTTTCACTCACTCCAAAACTATCCCCGCTGACGTGGAGATGATTCTTAACATTTTCTTGATAAGCATTTTTATTATTATCATATTCCGCTTTTTCTTCTTTTGCTTCTTTCTCTTGCGTCTCTTTGGCAGTCGCTTGCTTTTGCTTATATTCTTCAATTTTTGCTCTCACGTCCGGCAAAAGATACCCTTGCAAAATTTTATCGAAATTCGATGCGACTCCTTTTTTTTCTGCTGTTTCAATCATTTTTTCAACATGCCACACCGTCATATTTTGTGGGTTTTTATGCGTCCAGTGGATGGTTTTCGCATTTTGGGCAATAATCAAATGATCGGCAATGGCATTGATTGCAATATTAAACGCTTCTTTTTCACCTTTATTTTGTAATATACCCGAATAAGGAGAGACACTCACTGTCCCCCCTTGAATGTAAAGATCAACCCCTAATCGAGGATTGTGCCACATGCCATTTTGATCGGCCTGTGGAATCGCTAATGCAGAACCCCCTACCTGACTCGCCGCCATCACCCTTGCTACAGCATCGGGTGATAGCCCTTCCGGTTGTTTCGCATCTTTTATATATTCCCAGGCTCCTAACACTTTGGCGCGTTCTAGTGCAATTTCTTTTTCGAGTTTTTCTTGTTGGGCTTTTTCTAATTGAGCTTCTAAGGATCTTTTTAGTCTTGCTCTTTCTTGGGAAAAGACATCGCCTTCTTTAATCGCTTGTAACTGGTTTTGTAATTCTGCGAGTTTGTTTTTAATGGTCTTTTTTTCTGTAGAATTGAGTACGCCTTTCTGTGCTGCTTTTACGTCTTTTTGAATTTCTTCAAGTTTTTTTTCTTCTTCTGAAATACGTTTCGTCCATTCTGCTTGATCAAATGTCCCTTGAGTCAATTTATTAAAATGATCGGATATATCTGATTGGAACTTACTAAGATCGCTTGTAAACTTCCTAGTCTGTTCTTGATATGCTTCCTTCATCTGACTCAATTCGTCCGGACTCGCCACCAGCTTACGATACCTATCTTCTAATTTTTTTTCTTCTTCTTTCTCTTCTTCTTTTTCTTCTTCGTCTTCATCATCCTCTGACAACTTGTTCAATCTTTCTTCGAGTTGTTTATCTAGCTGCACTCCCTTCTCTTGTTCTTTCTCAAGTCTTTGAATGGGGCTCTCCCACATAGCCTGCATCAGTTCGCGCATTGGTTTTTCAAGTTGTTTTACTCCTTGAAATAAACCTAACCCCGTATCTTCAAATTTAACATCAGGCTTTTTGCCATATTCAGCCAATCTTCTAACTAATGTTTGAATATCTTTAAGATCAGAGTCCACTTTATGAGGACGGGAGGATGGGGCACTACTGGTCATTGTTGTAATCTCCTCGTTCATTAATACCTTAATTATAGCTTATTTTAATGTCCGACTGCATAAATTCGTACCATTTCAACGCACTATGGGCTTACCATTCCCCTCGCCTGCGCCGTATAAATCCGCATGTCATCATTCGACGGCGTATAATGCAATATTTCCAAGGGATTACCATGCTTATCTCCCAATAACTGCAATTCCACCCACGCTGCCCGCACCATTTTATTAAAACCGGCAAACTCAATCGTCCACCCTCTCTTATACGCCTCCCGCGCTACTACCTTGGCCGTTTGTAAGGTGTCTTGTAGCGTTCTTTCCAATGAATACAGACTCTTAGGCGCTCCTATCAAACAGCTGCCTCTATCGAAGACATTGTAATACTTACTACAACCCTCTAATTTCAGAGGAATTTTTTCTCCGGGAGGTTCTAAATTATAAATATCCCAAATGGTCAACGTGGCAAATCGCTGCAAGATATAATAAATTTCAATCGGCATAATAGGCCGATTGAAAATACCCGCCATTTCCGGAATCGGTAAGTTTTCACCCATCGACTCCCACACTTGGGCTTTAAATCGTGCCAAAAACAAAGGATCATCCAGCACGATTTGCGTCTTAATACTCAACACAAACTTCGTTTTTAACGGCACACCCGAGTCATTGTCCGCCGTCACCTCAACGGTATATTCCCCCGCCGTCCCCGGTATTGGACTTCCACTGATCACTCCATCCACCGAACAAACTAACCCTGTCGGCAAATCTGTCCCGGATTCTAGGAGAGCGCTGAAACGAAGAGCGCCACTGTCTGGGTCGCTGGTTTGAATAAAGCGTTTCAAATCGAGCGGGCCAAAAGTGCCCGCTTCATTAATGACTTGCGCAGGGATGGGTTTAACGAGTTTGGGGATTTGCGAACTATCTACCATAAGTGTGCACTCAACTATAATCCATTTTATATTTTTATAGCACAAAAATGGGGTTATGTCAGGCAGAGATCATTTAACCCCAGAATTTAACATGTCGCTAATTAATTTCGGACGTTTAGCAATGCAAATAAGATAGGCCAACACCGTCGTATCTGGAAAACGTTTCTCTTGTTCCCAGTTACGAAGTGTTTGCAACCTAATATGATATTGTTTTGCAAATTGACTTTGTGTCATGCCTAATTTTCTTCGAATCATCACGACGTTCACTTTGGGGCGAACCATTTTTCCTTGCTCTTTACTAGCGAGAGCCTCTTTAACCGCTTCTACAAGCTCATGCCCCAGCGTTTTTTCTTTCGTCATAAATCCTCCATATATTTTGCCACTAACTTTGGAACAAGACGTTTAAGTTCATTGCGCTCTCGCTGGCTAACATTGTCTTTCTCACCCCGCTACTTTTTCCTTTATCATTTTTACCTGTTTTCCAG
>Ga0207096_1108_pt1 | contig 15484 bp, 7 predicted proteins | sample Alteio_BWMinHeat_86_FD_153547 | JGI IMG/M metagenome (GOLD analysis project Ga0207096, IMG submission 153547) | Enriched cells from forest soil in Barre Woods Harvard Forest LTER site, Petersham, Massachusetts, United States -... | ecosystem: Environmental > Terrestrial > Soil > Temperate forest >...
AGAAACTGAAAGGCAGTGCCATGAGCACCGTGATCGGATGAATGAAGCTGTTGAATTGCGAAGCCAGCACCATATAGGAAACCAAGAGCCCGAACAGCAGAGCATAAATCAGGCTCTGGAACGTCTCGCGGAAACTCTGTGAACTGCCGACCATCTTGATGCTATAGCCGGGTGGCGCCATGGAGCGCGCGAGTTTTTCCGTAGCAAGCATCGCCTCCTGCTGTGAGTGACCGGGGGCCGGATTGCCGTATACTGCGATCGCGCGTGCGCGGTTCAGCCGGGAGATCAGGCTGAGACTTGGTTTGATTTCTTTGTCGACAAGTTCGGAAAGTTTTACAGTCTCACCTCTGTTATTTCGGAGCGAGATCCGATTCAGGTCGGGGATGCTTTCCCGCTCAGAAGCCATGAGACGCATCTCGATCTGGTAGCGGTGCCCGCCTTTCGAATAGGAATTTTCCTTCTCGATGATTGAACCGCCCACGAGGGAATTGATCACGCCTGTGACCGTCGAAAGCGAAACTCCGTGCGCCGCCAGCTTTTCCCGGTTGGGTATGAGATGAACCTCGGGCATGCCTTCCTGAACGTCGGTATTCACATCGACCACGTTTCCGCTGCTTCGCATGGCCTCCATGATTTCTTTCGAGATGCCATCGAGCTTGGTCCAGTCGGGGCCTTGGATGATGAACTCCACGGGGTAACCGCGGGTGGCGGCGAATCCCTTAGTGGAAGTATCTTGAAAATTAATCTGCATTCCGTTGTAGGCCATTCCGCCCGGAGATTTACCTTTTCCCTTTTCTTGCCCGCCCGAGGAATGTTTCTTCCCTTCCTCTTTTGCCGGCATTCCATCCTTCAACACGAGGACCGTTCGGAGCTCCGTTCGCCATTTATTGATCAGCTCGGACTGCGAAAGCTTGCGTTTGTCGCGATCCACCAGCGAAATCATGGCCATGCCCTGATTCACAGCATCGCCGCCGAATCCGCCCACGGCGCTGAAAACACCGCTCGCCTCTGGTTGCTTGAGGAGAAAGTCTTCCACCTCCTTGATGCGTCGATCGGTCACGGGCAATGCCGTGCCCACGGGAAGCTTGAAGCGCATGAGCACCATCGACTGATCCTGGGCCGGTAGCATTTCAGAGGGGATGAATTTAGCCAAAAACATGCTCGCCGCAAAAAGAACGGCTGTAATACCGAGAGTTATGGTGCGGTGACGCAAAATCACGGTCAGGATACTGGCATAGATTTTTGTGAGCGACACAAACAGACGGTCCACAAAACCAGCGAGCCCCTTGGGATGCAGATTCACCTGAAGATAGCGGGAGCAACGCATGGGAGTGAGAGTAAGCGCCTCGAGCAGAGACAAAAGTACTGCCACAGTTACGGTAATCCCGAACTGGAAGAAATAACGCCCGATCACGCCCTGCATGAAAACCACAGGCAGGAAAATGGCCACGACGGCAATGGTGGCGGCCATCGCGGCGAAAGTGATTTCTTTGGATCCTTTCAGCGCGGCATTTTTCTTGTTTTCGCCGAGCTCCCTGTGGCGCACGATATTTTCCAGCATCATGATGGCGTCGTCGACCACGATCCCGATCGCCAGGCTGAGCCCGAGCATCGTAAAGGTGTTCAAAGTGAAATTGAAAAACAGAAATGCCGTGAAGGTGCCGATGATCGAGGTGGGAATCGCCATCAGCACGTTGAGCGTTGAGGTCCAGGATCCGAGAAATAAATAACAAACAGCCGAAGTGAGCAAAGCCGAAAGCAAGAGCATGAAAATCAGCTCTTGCACCGCCTGCTTGATGAATCGCGTATTATCCGAACGGATGTCCACTTGGTATTTCGAGGGAATTCCGGGCTTGATCTCCTTCAGCTTCGCTTTCACCAGGTCAGAAACTTCCACGGCGTTCGCCCCGTGCTGTTTGAGAATGCCGAGAGCCACGGCTCTTTTTCCATTGAAACGGGAGATCCTCCGCACATCTCCGACCCCCTCTTCCACAGTGGCTACGTCCGTCAGGCGGGTGAGCTTATAGTTGGCTCCTAGCCCTCCCCGGCTATTGATCATCAGTCGGGAAAAATCCGCCACGTTCGCGGCCTCCCCGAGAACGCGCACATTCAGTTCCTTCTCTTTGCCCTCAAGGCGCCCCGCCGGCCGCTCGATCTGCTCCGACTGGATCGAGGAGAGAAGGTCTTGGGAAGTCATGTTCAGGGCTTCGAGCTTCTTCAGGTCGAGCCAGACCCGGAGAGCCGGATCCACGTAGCCACCCATGGCAACGTTGCCCACTCCCGGCACCGTCGCAAACTGATTGTAGAGAAAATTCCGGGCGTAGATCATCATATCGATCGGGCGTTCATTCGGATCGTCGCTTGTGAGCGCCACCCAGAGGATGGGTTGGTCCTCGGGATTGCTCTTTCTTACGGTCGGTGGGCGCAAATTTATCGGCAATACGTTACTGACCTGGTTGATCTTGTTTTGGATCTCCCGCATCGCCTGATCGATGTCGCGGTTTAGCTCGAATTCCACCGAGATACTACCCGAACTCTGCTGGGCGTTAGACGTGACGCTCTTCACCCCGTCGAGCTCCATGATCGCGTCTTCGATGGGATCAAGCACCTGACTCTCGACGACGGCGGGAGCCGCGCCGGGCAGGCTGAGCGAAACCCCCACGACCGGAGAATCCACGTCTGGAAGCTGGCTAAGCCCGAGCCGCCCGAACGATATGTAGCCGAACAGGATGATAGCAGCCATGAGCATCCAGGCGAAAACCGGCCTTCGAATGGAGACTTCGGAGAGATTCATACGGGAGACCCCTGGTGCTCGAGATCGTCCTCTTCCTCCTCTTTACCTTCGAATCGCGACAAGAGGCTATACACGCAGGGCACTACATAGAGCGTAAGGAATGTGGAGACGGTAACGCCGCCGATGATTGAAATCGCCATTGGGATTCTCGTTTCTGCCCCTGGGCCGAAATTCAGCGCTTCAGGTATCGCACCGGCCACGATCGCCACCGACGTCATCAGAATCGGGCGAAGACGAACCGGGCAAGCCTCGAGCAGTGCTTCCGCCGCGCCGAGGCCCTCCGCTCTCCGCTGGTTGGTGAAATCCACGAGGAGAATCGAATTTTTCTTCACGATTCCCATAAGGAGAACCAGGCCGATCATACTGAAGAGGCTGAGCGACTGGTGCGTGAGGGTGAGGGCGAGCAATGCCCCCGACAAACTGAACGGCAGAGCCATGAGCACCGTGATGGGATGGATGAAGCTATTGAACTGTGAAGCCAAAATCATATACGCCACGACGATCCCGAGAATCAGCGCGAAGATAAGCCCATCAAAGGCTTCGCGGAAAGCATTTCCGCTGCCCATGATTTTCACGCCGTAGCCGGCGGGCATCACTTCTTTGCCGATGCGCTCGACCGCATTCAGCGCATCTTGCTGGGATTTTCCATGGGCTACGTTGGCGAACATGGGAACGGCACGGCCGCGGTCGACCCTGGATATCAGCTGCGGAGCCAGCACGGTCTTAACCGTAGCCACTTCGGAAAGAGGCACCATCTCCCCGCGGTTATTGCGCAGCTTGAGCTTTTCAATATCGCCCTGATCGACATGCTGGGCGGGTTCCGAACGGACGCGGATATAATAGCGGTGGTCTCCCTGCGGATATTCGGTATTGGCGTTAAAAACCTGCCCGCCTACCAGCGCCTGCACTTCCTGCTCTATCGTGGTCACGCTCACACCGCGCTCAGCGGCTTTCACACGGTCGGGAGTCACGTCAACTTCAGGCATTCCGGCCTGGTAGTCCATATTAATGTCTTCCACGAGGTTGGTTGCGCTCAGGCGCCGGGATACTTCCTGGGAATAACCCTGCAGTTTTTCCCAATCCGGGCCCTGAAGCACGAATTCCACCGGAAAACCGCGGGAGGCGCTGAAACCAGTGAGCGAAAGGTCTTGCCCGAAAAATTCCACGCCAGGGATGAGAGTCCGCAGATCGGAGCGGGTGCGGTCCATGATTTCATTCTGGGAAAGCTTTCGCTTTTTCGCATCAGAGAGAACCACATAGATTGTTCCCACGTTGACCACGTTATTGTGCTCGTAGTTTCCGATCTTGGTATAGTACTCCAGAACTTCCGGCTGTTTCTTCAGGTACTCCTCCGTCTTCAGAAAGACCTCATTTGATCCTTGTACGGAAGTGCCGACCGGAGTTTTGACATTCAGAAGAAAGAGCGCCTGATCCTGCGACGGAATCAATTCTTTATTGAGGGTGGAAACGAAAAACAGAGACGAAATAAAAATCGCCACCGAAACCATCACCACGATCCCGCGGAACCTGAGTGCCCACACGAGGGAATCTTTGTACCGGGCGGAAAGCCAGTCCATGAAATGGTTCATGGTCCTGAGAAGCCAGCCGGTGCTTTCCTTTGCTGAGTGCAGGAACCGCGCGCAACGCATTGGCGTGAGCGTAAGCGCCTCGAGAAGAGAAAGAAATACCGCGACCGTAACGGTGATCCCGTACTGGTAGAAAAAAGCTCCCACCACTCCGCGCATAAAAATAACGGGAATGAATATGGCGGCGATGGCCAACGTAGTGGCGATGGCCGCAAAGGTGATCTCCTCGGATCCATCCAGCGAGGCCTTACGGCGGCTCTTGCCCATTTCATGGTGTCTAACGATATTTTCCAGCATCATGATGGCGTCGTCGACCACGATCCCGATCGCCAGGCTGAGACCGAGAAGGGTGAAAGTATTGAGAGTAAACCCCATGAAATAAAGCACGGTGAAGGCGCCGACGATCGAGGTCGGAATGGCCAATAACACGTTGAACGTGGACGACCAGGATCCCAGAAACAGAAAACAGATTACGGAGGTGAGCAATGCTGCCACCAGCAGTGTCATGTTCAATTCGTCCACCGAATCCTTGATGAATTTCGTCGTATCGAGGCGCACGTCGAGATGGTAGCCAGCCAGCAATGCCTGGCTCATCACCTTCACTTTGTCTTGAACCAGCTTTCCGACGGCCACCGCGTTGGACCCGTGCTGCTTCACAATACCGAGGCCCACGGCCGTTTTACCGTTATAGCGGGAAATCGCGCGGATATCGGCGAGACCTTCCTCGACTCTGGCCACATTGAGGAGTGGAATGGGATTATAGTTCACCCCGCCGCCCCGGGAGTTGATCCGGATCTTTTCAAAGTCAGCCACCGATTTCATTTCTCCCATCACCCGAATATTCATCTCTTTCAGAGGGGCCTCGATACGTCCGGCCGGCTGCTCCGCCTGCTCAGATTGGATCGCGCTGGTGATGTCGCTGGCATTCAGCTCATAATGGTAAAGTTTCGTTTGGTCGAGCCAGACCCGGAGATTCGGATCCACGTAGCCGGCCAATTCCACGGAGCCCACCCCGTCCAGCGTCGAAAGCTGGTCTTTGAGCGTGTTCCGCGCATACATCATTTGCTGGTAGAGCGGGATTCCTTCATCCGCCGTGAGCATCACCCACATGATCGGCTGGTCTTCCGGATTCGTCTTGGAGATCACGGGAGGAAAAAGCGCCGAAGGCAATTGGTTCTGGATTTGCGTGATCCGCGCCTGCACTTCCTGAAGGGCCACGTCGATATTGCGGTTCTGGAAAAATTCACAAGTGATGTTCGCGGTGCCCTGGCTTGTGCTCGACGTGATGCTCTTGAGGCCTTCAATGCCCATCACCGCGTCCTCGATGAGGTCCACGACGTCCATCTCCATCACTTCCGGTGCGGCGTTCTCCAAGGTAAGAGAGACGTTCACCACGGGAAAGTTCACGTCGGGCATATTGCTGATGCCCATGCGGCGGAAAGAGATGGTGCCGAAGACGATCAGCGCGAACATCAGCATCCACGCGAACACGGGGCGACGAATAGAAAGGGCCGAAAGGCTCATGCTGTCCTCACTGGGGAAAAAAGGAGCGCTACAAACGCGACCAATATTAGGAGCGCTACAAGCGCGACCAATATTAGGAGCGCTACAAGCGCGACCAACATTAAGTCGTTCGGCCAGTTAATTGTAAGAATGCCCCACTAGTATGGAACAAATATGGAATCGGAAAAACTCTATTTTAACAAAGGGGCGACAGCGAGTCCGGCGGGACACAGGCTGCAAGCCTAGATGGGAAATCGAATCGCCGCGGAGACAGCAAGACCCTTTAGGTCGGAATTTTGAACTTTGCCGAAGATTTCGGAAATACCCAAATTTAGGGCGATCGGCTTCGTGATCTGAACCACTCCTCCAAGCCCAAGCTCCATGGGCAGGCCCAAATCATTCACACCGTCGTCGAAGGCGGTGCGGCGCGTGACGACCATCGTTGGCAGCAATGCGGCGGAAAAATATGGGTGTAATTTTTCTTTCAGCAGGCTCCAAGGGGAATAAGAGGCCCCAAAACGCAGAGAAGTAATGTAGGCGGTTTGATCCTGGCGAACGTTGATACCCGAAGCAATTACCGAACCCTCACGTCGCATCACCAAGAAATCCAAGCCGAGTTCGATGTCCACGGTTCGGCTTACCGGTGTGTATAATCCAATATTTGTGGCCGGAACTCCGACGGTTTCGTAATCTGAAAGATCCGAAACTCGCGAGAAAGTGTTCAATTTGTACGGCTGCCAAGACGAAAATCCAATCTCTACTTTAGACTTCGGTGCATTCGCCCGATCACGTTGGTCCTGTTCAGCCGCGGTTTCGACCTGCAGCTCACCACTGGCCATGGGAAGGCTGATGTCCTGAAGCACATCTGTTTGCGTGGTTTTCTTCGGGGACCGTTTTTTCACCACGCCCGCGGAAGGCGCCGCCATCGACGGCACAGAAAGAATCGCGAAAGCTAGAATTAGAATCCGAGCTTTGAAGTTTTTCATTTTTCTCCCTCGCCATTCCACAAAGTTTACATAACTTTTAGTTGAATGACGCCATGAGCAATAGCATTTCTGGAATTAAGGAGTCAAACCAAATTCAATTCTCACTATCCACACTCAATTTCGTCTCGCTCCATTTCAGATCTGTAGTAAAAATAAGGAGCGCCACCTTTTGGCGCGACAAAGGAACAGATGATCTTTAAATTCATTTTTGTTTTTCTAGTTTTTGTTGGGGCTTGGTCGCCGGCTGTGACCCGTGCAGACTATTCTCCTCTCACCATCCAGGAATCCGTTCGGCAGGCACTCAGCAAGAATCCCGACGTACTGAAGGCAAAAGAAGCGGTTCAAGCGTCTTCGGCCGGAATTTCCCTGGCCTTCTCCAAGGTTTTGCCGGCCGTCAACGGGCAATTGCAGGCCAGCCATTTGAAAGCTGCTTCATCCAGCGGTAGCCCTCTGTTCGGCGGCAACCCCTATAACCAATACGATGCCACTCTGTCCTTGAATCAACCACTATACGACGGGGCGATTTTTGCCGGCTACACATTCAGCAAAAAAGATGAGCTGATCAAAGGTTATCAACTCGAGATCGCGGAGCGTACGCTTTCGGAATCGGTCTTGGAGAGCTTCTATACTGTTCTTCTAAACGAACGGCTAAAGCGCATCCTCATCGAGACATTGAAAGTCGACAACGAAACCCTGGCGATCGCCGAACGTTACTTGAAAATCGGCCGGGCGCAAAAAATCGACGTGCTCCAGCTGAAAACCCAGGCGGCGCTCTTAACTCCGAAGATCGCACAGGCGGACGACCAAATGCGAACCGCGGCCGCACAGCTTGCAACGTTGCTCCGCGACCTGGACTCAAACAGCATTCATTTATCGGGCGCCCTTGTGAGCCCTGGCGGGGAATGGGTGAAACAGATGGTGGCCAAGAGAAAGGCTGAACTACCCGAATTGCTCGCAGCGCGGGAAACGGTGAACCAATTTGAAAGCAATCGCGATGTGCAGATGGCAGTCTTTTGGCCCAAGTTAGGAATGGTAGGTCAAATGCAGCGATCGGCCTATACCAGGCCTGACTTGCTCGACTCCAACAGCACCAGCTGGAGCCTTGCGCTTCAGCTGAATGTCCCGATTTTCTCCGGGCTTTCTTCCTTCCACCAAAGAGACGTGCTCGCCTCGCAGGAAAAGCAGCTCGAGCTCGATGAAACAAAAACTGCCGACACTGTTTCCGTGAGCCAGCTGCAAACTGAACGAGATCTCGACGTAGCCCTGTCTCAGCTCGAGTCGTCCCGCCTAGCCGCGACCTATGGCCGGGAATCCCTCCAGGAAGCGCAGCGAGCCTACCGGCTTCAAACCATCAATTATCTGCAGTATCAATCCTCGCAACAGGCATTTCTGGATTCCGAAACCGGCTACTTTCAAGCGAAGTACAACTACATCGTTGCCGTGTCGAAATATTTCAATGCCATCGGCGTGCCGAGTGAGTTCCTCGTGACTAAGCTTGAGGAACTGAGCAAGTTAGGGATTTCGGAATAGACTTGTTTCAATGGCGTCAGGTAAACCTGACGCCATTGTCAAATCCCAGTCTGCTGCTCGCCTATGAAATAGGTAAGATGGAGCCCGACATTCCAGAGGCGCGGAAAAGACGCATGCTGGTAATTGTGGATATCGGAATACATCTGAATGTCGGATCCCACTTCCACATGCCCGAGGGTATAAGCAGCACCGAGAAGGCGCGCCGACGTGAGCCAGATCGCTTTTTGCCGGGCTGTTTCTAAATAGGTTACTCCCGCCCCTGATCCAAGCTTCCAGTGTTCCCCCGGCACGTAGCTGACTCCGAGAGATCCCGTAGTACGGTCTACTTCTCTTTCCATCATTACAAGGTCCGCAGCTTCAAGAACAGACGGGGTCGGATCCACCCCGAACGGATTGCCTGGAGGAGCGCTCCCGCCACGGCCGCCGCGTCCGCCGCCACGGCCACCGGGAGTACCGCTTGGACTGCTGGTTGTGTCACCGTCCCCCCGGCTGGAGGGCAGATCGCCCGCTCGGGAATTGAAAGGACGTGAATAGGCCAAGCTCGCACTGCTGACGAAACGATCGGTGGTGAAGGAAACCCCGGATCGCGCGGTGGCCCTGGTGATCAGTCTTTCGTTATGGCTCTTTTCGGTGGTGGGTATGGAAAGACCCAGGCCCGCCTTATGGCCCCAACCAGCATCAACCGAGTGCTTGTAGCTCAAGCCCAGAGTCGGATCAGAAAACTTATAGGAGTCGACATAGGTCTCCCCTAGGCCGAGTGAGAGCTCTTGTTTTAAAAAATACGCATACCGCAGGGAAAAAATCTGCCCAGGCAAAGGGTGGGCTCTTCCACTGGGCCCGGTAATGGTTCTGGCCGATGCTGGGTCGAGGCTCTGCAGCGCCCCGAAACTTATCTGCTGGCCGCGCACGGGGGTGTACATCGCGCGGGCGGAAAAATAATTCAAATTCGGCATCGTCGAATTTTCATTCATGCTGCCGCTGTCGTCGGAGCCAGATGACTTGAAACTGCGAAAATCTTTTCCGCCGGCGCGCGAAGTCAAATACGTCATGCGCACATGGTATTTTTTCCGGGGCAGGTCGGACGTGCTGCTGGCCGTCGACTCAGCGGCCAAAGTTCCAGCTTCTGCCGAACGTGTTGCGTCTTCCGCGCGCGCGGAACCCACCAAAAAAAGCCCAAAAATAATACCAAAATAAATAAATTTAGAGATGCCCACCAGCATGCCCCCTCCCCTTGAGGTGCCTGTTTAATGCGAAGTCCCAACGAAAAGAAACAAAAATCTTTTGCTAGATCTTCCATAGATTTTCCACACTTATGCTCTAAGAGTCTAAAGGGACCATAATGCGGGCCGAAATGAGAGAAAATTGACCCGTACGCCGCGCCGTGCTAAGCCCCTCTTTGCATCAGGAAATTGGAGATTGCTAATGAACATCAGACTCGAAACTACAAGTTTTTCACGTCTGCTATCGCTTGTTTACCTGGCCGCCTCGCTATTATTAGTCAGCGGCTGCGGAAAAGACAAAACCCTGGATCAGTACCACCAGGAAAAGGTGACAGCAGATCTTAGCCGGCTCCAGGCCATTTCGGGCCAATACCGCGGAACGATCGTGAACCAGAGAGACAATAGCTCCATGGGAAATCTGGAGATCGATCTGACGGCCTCGCTCGTTCCCACTAATTCCACCAACGGCACCACCAATTCCAGCCTGGCGGTTCTCCAGGGAGGATTGACGCTGATCAACGCTTTCCAATCAACGGCGGCCCTTCAAAGCGCGCAATATTACTCTGACGATAATTCTGACCACGGCACGTTCAGCGGAACGATTGTGATTCCGACCGCAAAATCCGGAAACGCGACGCTATCCATTTCGGGAACAATTGCCGGCAATACGATCACCGGAATCATCACCCCGAGCGACCGCTCCGGGCCAAGCGGAACCTTCACCGCCACCAAGGGTGCTCCCTTCCCGCACAATGGCCAGCCTCAGACCAATCCCGGCTCGACGGATGGAACTTTGGTTTACGTGGGCTCCTACAAAGACACGATCTGCGATGGCCGAAATCATGACAGCAATCTTTGCCGAGGAAATAACGGGATTGTAAACGTCCGCATGGGAGTCAATCTTACGGCTCCCACCGTAGCTGAAACGTTCCTTAATAACTTCGTCGACCAGAAAACCGTGGGAGTGCAACTTTCCTTTGGCGACCAAGCCATTGCGTCTCTGCCAAACGCCGAGCTGGACCAAAAGGTGGGCACGCTCCGATTCAAGGACTTCATCCAAGGTTCCATCAGCTCCCTGGTAACGCTGATGTGCCAGACAACCAACGCCACGAACCACTGCACCTTTACGAGCGGCTCTTTCGGCGCAACCTATACTTTCGACCTGACTCAACAACGCAACAATTCAAACAGAACTCATTGATCCCGTCAGCGAGAAAAAATCTATGAAACTCCGCAAATCTTGCCTTCCATTTGTTGTAGCGTTCTCGATCGCCTCGTTGCCTTCGGGTCCCGCTTCGGCCGCCCGAACTTACAAGCTCACACCGGCAACTTTGAGAACGATGCTGGTCCATTCCAACCTGCCGATCATGATCGAGCTCAATCAAGTGCACCAGGCGAAGGACCAAGTGTCGATCGCGAGAGGCAATCTTCTGCCAAGGCTGAATCTCGGTGCCAGCCTGGGGGCCCTTACGGGTGGGCCGGCTTTTGCCCTTTCCGCCGTCACGTTTTTGTTGCCTTTCCTCGTTCCTAGCAATTGGGCAAACCTTCACCAGAGCGAACACCTGCTTTCAGCCGAAAAAGAATCTTACCTCCTGCTGGAGCTGAACCAGTACGCTTCCGCTTACACAGTTTATACGACGGTATTGGGTGATATCGGCCTGCGTGGCGTGCTTGTGCAGCAATACAATGATCTCATCGGCATCCGCGACTGGTTGATCAATCAGAAAAAATTCATAGGAACCGTTCCGCAATCTGACATCGACAATGCCGATGCCCAGGCGAAGCTGGCCTATGCCAGCATTTCCGCCATTGACGAACTCCTGGTTACCGAAAAGGCGGCGCTCCGGCAAATGCTCGCCCTTGGCCTAAGCGACAATATCGTGATCGAGCCCAATCACGTGCCCGCGAGCCCTACCGAATCCATGGCCTTGGCCAAAGTGGTGAGCAAGGTGCAAAGCATAGCTCCCGAAAATGCCCAGATCAGCTTTCTCTATCAGGCAGCTCAGGACGTCAGATGGTCCAAAGTCTTCGGATTTATGAGCAGCGCCGGATTGAACGTGGCCCAGGGGTCAGGCATCAGCACGGCATTTAGCAATATGGCCGTAGGTACGAATTTCAGCATCGGTTTCGACTATGTTCCGAATATCCAGCTGGCGAACGACAATATGCTGCAGATCCAGCTGCGCGCCCGGGAGCTTAGACTTCAAGAGCAGCAGGTTGTGGAAGCTACGCTTGGTTCGGTGTCTGAAGCCAAGAAGCAGATTGACGCCACCTCCATTGCGGAAACTGAACTGGTCAGCGTTTACCAAGCGGAATTCCGAAAATACACCCTCGGACTCTCCGACCTCTTGCACGTACTGGATGCCGAAACCAAGATCTCCCAGGCATCCGCCGCCCGCGTAAAGGCCCAGATCGACCTCGATACGCTCCGGATCACGCTCCACCGCGAATTGCTCAGCGATCAATTCAATTATATTCCTGGCTGCGCGATCAGGCCCGCCGCCGACGCGAGTGACCGTGCCTTTTGGGGCAACATCTTCCATTGGGGCAGCAATAACCTGTCGATTGACCAAGTTTGCCGTCCGGCGAATTAGGGAATCGGATCTTCTAGCTGCTTTTTTTGAATTGGCGCGGGAGCCAGGCCATCCTATGGCCCGCTCCCGCAAAGTTTCATCTGCCTTTCAGTTTGGCGCGCAAATAATAAAAGATAATGGACGGAGTGAACTTTTTCGGGCTGTCTCCGGCCGGATACGGGCCCACTGTCGAACTTATAAACAATATTTCTAGATTTATTTTTGTGGGCTCAAAACCGTTTCCACAATTCCGCTCTATTCTTTACTTACACAAGCGGAGAACCCCAAATGTCAAATTTCAAGAAACACAGTCTACCTGCCCTTTCACTCCTAACCTGGATCGCGGCATTCAGCTGCGCTTACTCTACCGGCGCAGAAGGAAGACACCGAGGATGGGAAGAGGGAGAACTCGGACGAGGGCAGAAACGGGAAGAACGCAAAGGGGAAGCTTTGGCCTGCGCCCAGCAGCTGGGCATTACACTTCCCTCAAAGGACGCTAATGGAAATGTGGTTCCGCTCACGGCAGACCAAAGACAGCAGCTCCAATCCTGCGTACAGCAACAACGGCAGCAGATCATCCAAAGCCAGGAGCAGCGCCAGCAGTCCGAGCTTCAAGCCTGTGCCCAGCAGGTCGGCGTTACCTTGCCTGTACCGGGTACGCAGAGCTCATCTCCGGCGCTCACTGTCGATCAACGCACACAGCTTCGCGCTTGCCTTCGCCAGGATCGGAAGCAAGATCACCAGAGCTTTGAGCAATCAGTGCAAGCCTGTCTCGCAAGCAAAGGCATCACGAATCCTCCCTCGGGCCGCCATCACCAGAAAATCGATAGCGCCACCAGGCAAGCCATTGATGAGTGCGTGCAACAAGCTGCAGTCTCCGGCAGTAGCGGCAGCATAACGAGTTCGTCCGCGACGACCACCACGGTCAGCACCGTTACAGATAGCGCGATAGCCACGGATACCAGTACTAGTGCTTCGGTACTTCAGTAGCCCGAAGCGCCCCATAATCAAACTATATTTATAGTGGAACGGAGCTCGTGCCGATCAGCAATGCATCCGAACTCTGTTCCGACCCTTCATCTGCCAAAGACTTAGATATCACTTTGCTGCCCCATCCCAGAGATATCCAGAAATTCTCCCATTTCATCCACAGGACTTACTCGGTTGCCAGGTAAGAAATGTGAAAGGATTGTGAAAAAACAGGGGTTTTATTTTTCGCGCCATCCGCCAAAAAAGTTTTTTTAGGGTTCGATTGACAGCAAACACCACAACCGATAGCGTTTTATCTATAGACACTACCACCAGCGGTATGGCTAGCGCCGATTAAACACCGGCACCAATACACGGATTAAGTGTTGGAGCGCAAGGATGCGAGTTACACACGGAAGCGTAAACAAAACTCGACTATGGTCTCGTAACGAAAGTTATGAGGGTCCAGTCGCCCACCGCTGGGTATCAGGTAAGGTTGATACGCCCTTTTCAGATTAGGACTCAAGGCCCCGGCTGCCACGGCAGACCGAGGTTTTTTGTCCGTATTTGAGGAAGGCGCAGAGGGGAATAAAACTTCGGACTATCGCGATCGCGCGGTGCCACAAATAGGCGCCGAGGGCTTTGCTTTATGCTGATTTGATCCAAATAGGAAGGCCATTACCATGATGGAAGTAGTCAAAAGAGACGGAACTCGTGAAATCGTTCGGATGGAAAAAATTCTCGATGCCGTGAACCGCGCCTGCCGCGGCTTGAGCAACGTGGAACCCATCGAGATCGCCAAGCGCACCATCGCTGGCCTCCACAATAACAGCACCACCGAAGAGCTTGATTTGCTCTCGATTTCCAACGCCGTGATGCTGATGGCCGATGAGCCCAACTACTCCAAAGCCGCCGCCCGCATGCTCGCCGAAGGCATCATGAAAGAAGTAGGGCGCGACCAGGTTTTCTCCGATTACGTGGAAACCGCCTTTGAGAACGGCCTCCTGAGCGGGCACGTACTCGAGCTCGTGAAAGAAAATTCCCAGGCCATCGACTTCGCCATCCGCCACGAGCGCGACGACAATTTCGAATACTTCGGCCTCAAGACCGTGGCCGACCGCTACCTTCTGCGCCACCCGAAAACCCGCAAGATCATCGAGCGCCCGCAATATATGTTCATGCGCGTGGCCCTTGGTCTTTCGCGCGACGTGAAGGAAGCCATCGAGCTTTACGACATCACCAGCCAGTTTTTTTACATGCCTTCCACTCCGACCCTTTTCAATTCGGGCACCCGCCACCCTCAGATGAGCTCCTGCTACTTGCTTACCGTGGCCGACGATTCGCTCGATGGAATCTACAAAGCGATCACCGACTGCGCACGCCTCTCTAAATTCTCCGGCGGCCTCGGTATCGACTGGACTCCGGTGCGCGCCTCGGGCTCGCTCATCAAGGGCACCAACGGGCTTTCCAACGGCATCGTTCCTTTCATGAAAGTGTTCGATTCCTCCGTTCACGCCGTGAACCAGGGCGGCAAACGCAAAGGCGCGGCGGCGGTGTATATCGAACCCTGGCACGCCGACATTGAAGCCTTCCTCGAGCTCCGCAACAATACGGGCTCCGAAGAGCGCCGCACGCACAACCTCAACCTCGCGCAATGGATTCCCGATCTCTTCATGAAGCGCCTCGAGACCGATTCCGAGTGGAGCCTTTTCTCTCCGAGTGAATGCCCCGAGCTCCTCAATTGCTACGGCGAGGAATTCGAGCGGAACTACCACGCCGCCGAAGCCGCCGGTAAAGCTCATAAGAAAATTCCCGCGCGCGCGCTTTATGCCCGCATGATGCAAACTCTTGCCGAGACCGGCAACGGCTGGATGTGCTTCAAGGACAAAGCGAACCTCCGATCGGCCCAAACCGCCAAGCCGGGAAACGTCATTCATTCCTCGAACCTTTGTACGGAAATCCTCGAAGTCACGAACGCCTCCGAAACCGCCGTTTGCAACCTCGGCTCGGTGAACTTGCCCGCCTTCGTAAAAGAAGGAAACTTTGATTACGATATGCTCCGCAAAGTGGTGAACGTGGCCACGAAGTTCCTCGACCGCGTGGTCGACATCAACTATTACCCCACCAAAGAAGCTAAGGCTTCGAACGAAAAATGGCGCCCGGTCGGCCTCGGCATCATGGGGCTCCAGGACGCCTTCTTCAAGCTGCGGCTCCCCTTCACTTCGTCCCAAGCCAAGGAAACATCGGCGCGGATCCAGGAAACCATTTACTACCAAGCTCTCAAGAGCAGCATGCAGCTCGCGAAGGAGCTCGGGCCCTTCTC
>Ga0207096_1109_pt1 | contig 15447 bp, 17 predicted proteins | sample Alteio_BWMinHeat_86_FD_153547 | JGI IMG/M metagenome (GOLD analysis project Ga0207096, IMG submission 153547) | Enriched cells from forest soil in Barre Woods Harvard Forest LTER site, Petersham, Massachusetts, United States -... | ecosystem: Environmental > Terrestrial > Soil > Temperate forest >...
ACAGAATTGATGGGACGGTTATCAGGCGCCGGCCCGACCAATCATCCATTGCTTATCACAAAAAAAGCTGTGACAAAGGGCTTGATCGTGTTATTCACTTCGGACAAAGGATTATGCGGCGGCTTTAATAATAATTTGATCAGGAAAACGAGGGCCTGGATCACTGAAAACCCTTATAAATATACGGCCATAGGGATGAGTTTTTGCGGCCGGCGCGGGTACATGTCTTTCCGGCGTACGGCCAAAATCAATAAATATTATGAAAACATCACCGTAAAACCTGTTTTTAATGATGCCTTAAAAGTGGCCCAGGACATTACGGAAGATTTTTCTCATGGCCAATATGAAGAGATCTATTTGGCTTATAATCGTTTTGATGGGCCCTTGACCCAAACGCCGGTGATTGAAAAAATCCTGCCTTTGGACTCTTCCGTTTTTACCAAGGTTGAAAATACGCCCGGAAAAAAACCGCCCAAATCACAGGACTATACGTATGAGCCCGAAGAAAAGGACATTCTGTATTTTATGATCCCTAAGTTTTTAAACTTTAAGATTTTTTTTACATTGCTGGAAAATGCCGCCGGAGAGCACGGGGCGCGCATGTCTGCGATGGACAAGGCTTCTCAGAACACGGGGGAATTGATCGAACATTATACGCTTTTAAGAAACCGCGCCCGCCAGGCAGCTATCACGACGGAATTGATTGAAATCATCTCAGGAGCAGAAGCGCTAAAATGACAAAGGGAGTTTAAATTATGGATCAGACCAATAAAAAAGCCACCGGTAAAATCATCCAGGTACTAGGTGCAGTCGTCGACGTTTATTTTCACAAGGAAGGTTTACCGCCAATCGGTTCAGCATTAAAAACGACCAATCATTCCATCAGCGACACGCCGGGTAACTTGACCCTCGAAGTTGCCCAGCATTTGGGGGACAATGTCATCCGCACCATAGCCATGGACAAAACGGAAGGGTTGGTGCGCGGCCAGGAAGTCACGGATACCGGTGAAGGGTTAATGATGCCTGTCGGTGAAGGCACCTTGGGGCGGGTCATGAATTTATTAGGCGAGCCCGTGGATGACGCAGGGCCGATCAAGGCCGTTAAATTTATGCCGATCCATCGCCTGGCGCCCCTCATTGATGAACAAGATACATCTACATCCATCTTGGTCACAGGGATCAAGGTGGTTGATCTCCTGGCTCCGTACCGTAAGGGAGGAAAAATCGGGCTTTTCGGCGGGGCAGGGGTCGGAAAAACCGTCATTATCCAGGAATTGATCAACAATATTGCCAAAGAACATGGCGGTTATTCTGTCTTTGCCGGCGTGGGAGAACGCACACGTGAAGGCACTGCCCTTTATAAAGAGATGAAGGAAGCCGGTGTTATCGATAAAACTTCCCTCGTCTATGGCCAGATGAATGAGCCTCCGGGCGCGCGCGCCCGTGTGGCATTGTCCGCCTTGACAGTGGCAGAATATTTCCGTGACGAAATGCACCAGGACGTGCTATTGTTCATCGATAATATTTTCCGTTTTACACAAGCCGGATCGGAAGTTTCAGCCCTTCTTGGGCGTATCCCTTCGGCCGTCGGATATCAGCCGACACTGGGTACGGACATGGGGGAACTGCAAGAACGAATCACTTCAACAAAAAGCGGGTCGATCACCTCCATCCAAGCCATTTATGTGCCCGCGGATGATTACACTGATCCAGCACCAGCGGCCACTTTCGCACATTTGGACGCCACGACAGAATTATCCCGGCCAATTGCAGAACTGGGCATTTATCCGGCCGTTGATCCCTTGACATCGACTTCAACCATATTGGCCCCGGAAATCGTTGGAGAAGAGCACTATAATGTCGCACGCCGCGTGCAGGAGATCCTTCAGAAATACAAAGAATTGCAGGACATCATCGCCATTTTAGGGATGGATGAACTTTCAGAGGAAGACCGCCTAACCGTCGAGCGGGCCCGGAAGATCCAAAAATTCCTCTCCCAGCCTTTCCATGTAGCTGAACAATTTACGGGCATCAAGGGTAAATATGTACCGTTGGAAGAAACCATCCGCTCATTTAAAGAAATTTTAGAAGGCAAGCACGATGCCATCCCCGAGCAGGCTTTTTATATGGTTGGCAATATTGATGAAGTCATAGCAAAAGCTAAGACCTTATAGAGATTTTTTCGTTGCTGAAAGAACAGCCACATGAGTTTCAAACTTTCTATAGTCGCACCCAATGGCAAAATTTTTGAAAACACAGTTGATTCTATCGCTGTTGTTGGGACTGAAGGCGCATTTGAAGTTTATTCCAAGCACACACCATTGATTTCAGGTTTAAAAGCAGGAAAAGTACGTGTGCGCCAATCGGCCCAAGAAACCACTTTTGAAATTACCAGCGGTATCATTGAAGTCGATCTCGATCATAACGTGACCCTGCTGGCCGATCAAGTCACAGCGGCATAATATTTTCCCATGAAAAAGATCAATGAAAAAGTTTTATATGAAGGCCAATGGCTTTCGGTACGTGAGACCATTTATCAAAACGATAAAGGTAAGGAATTGAGTTGGGAATGCGTTCATCGCAAACGCTCGACAGTAGGTGTGGTGATTGTTGCCAGGCTAGTACCTTCCAAACGTTTTATCTTGATCAAACAGTACCGGCCGGCCATAGATGGGTATATCATTGCCTTGCCGGCTGGCTTGGGGTTCAATGATCCTAACCACGCCCTGGTTGAATTAAAAGAAGAAACCGGATATATAGGGAAAATTGTCGATGTCAGTCCCGTCTTAAAAACGGGGGCGTCACTCATCAATGATAATGCAAGGGTCATTTATATTGAAGTAGATGAGAACCTACCTGAAAATCGAAATCCCATACAAGACCTGGAAGACGCGGAAGATATCCAAGTGTGTTTGGTGACTAAAGAAGAAGGCAAGGATTTTCTTCTTGGTCAAATCGAACAAGATACCCACGTTGCTGCTAATTTATGGTATATCTTTGGGATTAATCAATGGATAATATGAAACACTTTCGGGAATGACAAAATTTTTTATAGTTTTTATTTTTTGTTTTAATTCTCTTGCTTTTGCAGGCGGCACCATTACCGGAACAGTAAAATTTGACGGAAAAGCGCCTCAAGCGAGGATGATCCATATGGATGCTGACCCGGTTTGCTACGCGGTCAATAAGGGTAATGTCCAATCCCAAGCGATCATTTTAGGAGACAATAACACCTTGGGGAATGTATTTGTATATATCAAAAGCGGATTGAATGTGGATAACAATGTGAAGCGCGTGGCACAGATTGCTCAAGAAGCGGTGGTCAACCAAGCGGGCTGTAATTATTCTCCCCATGTGATTGGAGTCATGGTGGGGCAGAAGGTGAAATTTTTTAATCCAGATGGGACCTTGCATAATGTGCATGCCTTGTGTAAAATCAACCCTGAATTTAACATTGCAATGCCGGATTTTCGTAAAGAAATGGAAGTCACGTTTGATAAACCGGAATTCATGTTTCCCGTCCGTTGCGATGTGCACCCTTGGATGCAGGCGTGGGTAGCTGTGATGCCGCACCCGTTTTTTGCTGTGACCGGTTCTGACGGTCAATTTGAAATAAAAAATGTGCCTGCTGGGACTTATGAAATCGAAGCCTGGCACGAAAAATTAAAAAGTAAAACGATGACAATAACCGTAGCCGATAACTCTACTCAACATTTAGATTTTTCTTTTTCAGAGCCGAAATAGCAATAGGAGAACGCATATGGGTATAAAATATATTCACGTCACTCTGATCGTTATGTCAATTTTATTATGCGTTGGTTTTGGTTTTTGGTCTTTATATCATAGTGGCCTGATGGTGGGCTATTGTTCATTCGCCATCGCTGTTGGCCTGGTCATTTATTGCGTTGGCTTTATTAAAAAAATGAAGGTAATATAAATGGTTTTTTGCGCGGTATGTTTTGGTGATCCGACTTCTCCTTTGACCAAAGGGTATAATTTAGCTGTTATTGCCTTGCTTTTGGTAGTTTCTGCCGTATTGTTGGCCTTTGGGATATTGTTTGTGAATTTTCGCAAAAGAGAAAAGAGCATTTTAAAATAAATTAATAAATCAATTCTTGTTTTAATAATTTGTGGTATAGTTTAGATGCTTTCATAAAATTAAATAGCGCTTGGAGAAATAAATCCATGAGCAGTTCGCACGACCCAGCCCATCATGGGGCATCCCATGGTGAGTCGCATCAAAAGCAGTCAATTTGGTCGCTCTATGTTTTTTCCACAGACCATAAGATTATAGGTATCCAGTACCTATTCATGAGTCTTTTCTTCCTTCTTTTCGGTTTTTTATTAATGTTGCTCATGCGCTGGCAAATTGCCTATCCTGGGCAACCCTTGCCGTTTATAGGGAAAATGTTTGGTGAAAACAGCATGCCGGGCGGAGTGATGCTTCCTGAATTTTATAATCAGTTAGGGGCCATGCATGGGACCATCATGGTTTTCCTTGGGGTGGTGCCTTTGGGTTTTGCGGTTTTTGGCAATTATCTAATCCCTTTGCAGATAGGTGCTAAAGACATGGCTTTTCCAAGGCTCAACATGTTCAGTTTCTGGTCTTTTTTAGCCGGTGGTTTATTGATGCTTTCCAGCTTCTTTTTACCTGGTGGACCTGCAAGCAATGGCTGGACTTCTTATTCGCCTTTGTCGGATATTGCCCATGATGGCCAGACCATTTGGTTGTTGAGCATGGCGATTATTATCATTTCCTCTTTGCTTTCTTCTTTAAATTTTATCACGACCATTTTCCAATTGCGCGCACCTGGCATGACCTTTGAACGCCTGCCTTTTTTTATCTGGGCGCAGCTGGTCACGGCATTTTTATTGCTTTTGGCTTTTCCGCCGCTCGAAGGTGCCGCGTTTTTACAATTATGCGACCGTCTGCTTGGGACCAGTTTCTTTTTACCCAGTGGTTTATTTGTCAATGGCCACGTTTATGACGTCAGCGGAGGGGGCAATGCTCTTCTTTGGCAGCACCTGTTTTGGTTTTTAGGACATCCAGAAGTTTATGTCATCATTCTCCCTGCCTTGGGGATCGTGACTGAAATCGTCGCCTGTAATTCAAGAAAAGTCATCAGCGGTTTTGGGATGATGCGCTGGTCAGTCATTTTTTTGGGGTTTTTGTCTTTTATCGTTTGGTCCCACCATACTTATTTGACGGGTATGGGGACTAACATCACTGCCTTTTTTCAAACCACTACCATGATTATATCTATCCCATCCGTGATCATTATTTCAGCGTTATTTATAACGTTATGGGGGGGGTCTATCAGATTTAATATCCCTATGCTTTTTGCTTTGGCGTTTTTACCTATGTTTGGTTTTGGCGGTTTGACCGGCTTGCCTTTGGGACTTGCAGCCACCGATATTCCTTTGCATGATACCTATTATGTGATCGGACATTTTCACTATGTAGTAGCGCCAGGCGTTATTTTAGGGTTATTCGCGGGGATCTATTATTGGTTTCCCAAGGCGACCGGCCGAAAGATGAGCGATGTGTTGGGCCATTTGCATTTTTGGCCAACCTTGATCTCCATGAATTTTGTTTTTTTCCCTATGCTTATTCAGGGACTGATGGGGCTCAACCGAAGGATGTATGACGGGGGAGCAACGTACACATTCGCCCACGGTGTGCTTTATTGGAACGTTGTCATCACCTGGGCTGCAGGGATCTTGGCCCTTGCTCAATTACCGTTTATTTTTAATTTCTTTTATAGTATTAAAAATGGTGAAAAAGTCAATTCAGATAATCCATGGCATTCGGCGACGCTTGAATGGGCAACTCCGACACCTCCGCCGCATGGAAACTTTGCAAAACCCATCATTGTTTACCGTGAACCATACAGTTACAGCCTTGAAGGGGCGCCCAAGGATTACAGCCCACAGGATCAAAAGGAACTGTAAAAGGGGTTAGGGGATAGGAGTAAGGGGTAAGAAAAAATGCAAGAAACTGAAGAATTTATACCATATATCGTAGAACCCCGCGAAGACACTGGTCTATATAATGCCAAATTTGGTATTTGGCTTTTTTTGGCTTCAGAAGTCATGCTTTTTGGCTCATTGTTTTCCGCTTATATACTGCTCAGGGTTGGGTCATTCACATGGCCGGTGCAATCTGAAATTCAAAATGTCTCCATTGGGGCCATTAACAGCATTGTTCTACTTTCATCCAGCATATTTTTCATTCGCGCCTGGGTGGCCCTGAAAGCCGACGATATAGCTAAGTATAAAAAATTCATGTATTTGGTCATCTTGTTTGCATTTATATTTTTGAGCCTTAAGGGGGTCGAGTATTACCAGCATTTCAGCAATCATGAATATCCTAAAACCAGCGTATTTTTGGCCATCTATTTTTTAATGACGGGTTTGCATGCCTTGCATATCATCGGTGGGATACTGGTCAATTCTTATTACGTCGGCCCTGGCATGTACCTGCGAAACCGCAACAAGCAATGGTTCATCAATCGCGTGGAAGTTGCAGGGCTCTATTGGCATTTTGTTGATTTGGTTTGGATATTTTTATTTTCGACATTGTATTTGCTCTAAAAAGATTCCGGCTTTCGCCGGAATGACATGAATAAAGAAACTTATGGAACATAACTCACAACAGGATGATTTTAAAAGGGACATTTTAATTTATTTCACCATCATTGTCCTTTTGGGACTGATTGTTTTTATCAGCCACCTGCAGCTTAAGACCTTGGGAATATTCCTTATAATCCCCATTGCCTGCACGGAGGCCGTGATCCTGGCTTATTATTTTATGCATTTGATGACAAAAAAGAAGACTGTTCATCTGGTTTTACTTCTAACAGTCATTGTATTTTTATCTTTATTATTCTGGCCTGCTTGGGACATAGCATATTCACCGCGGCTCCCAAGCGAATTTACCGTATTTTAATTAATGGATAATCTTTTACAAAAACTTCTTCCCATGCAGCCTTTGGCTTCAGTGGAAGGCCGGGACAATGACCTGTTGATGTATTTGATTCACGGCCTTGTGCTTGTCCTTTTTGTTGGCTGGGCCATTTATTTTATTGTTGTTCTGATTAAATTCCGCCAGACTAAAAACTCTAAAGCTATCGAGTCCCACACAGCTCACCAGATTTCTTCATACGTTGAATGGGCAGTGGTCATTGCTGAGTTATTGCTTCTTTTTGCTTTTTCCATTCCTTTCTGGGCGGTGCACCAAGCAGGGATGCCTACAGACAAAAATATTATGGAAGTAAAAGTTGTGGCCCAGCAATTTGCCTGGAACGTCCGTTATGCTCCCAATGGAAAGTTTGGCCGTGCCAGCGCGAGATTTTTGGAAGAGAATCCCATGGGCCTTGACCCTAATGATCCGGACAATAAAGATAATATCACAACCATGAACCAAATTTATCTTCCTATTAATAAAACGGTCCTCATCACATTAACAAGCAAGGATGTCATCCACAGTTTCGGCCTTCCAGCGATGCGTGTCAAACAGGACGTGATTCCAGGCATGACCACTCATGTTTGGTTTACTCCCAATAAACTCGGGGCTTTTGAAATAGCCTGTTCTCAATTATGCGGAATCGGCCATTACCGTATGAGAGGCATCGTCAATGTTGTAGCCCAAAGTGATTTTGACCAATGGATAGCGCAAAACAAAGGAATCCATGACTAAGCACACTCCTACTCCACGATCCCAAGAGCCTGATGACATTCAAAAACGTAATTTTATAAAGGGCGTGACCGCGTCTGTTTTAGGGTTTTTAAGTCTTGCCCTGACCTGGCCGCTGGTTTCTTTTCTTATTCCTACTTCTAATGAAGGGGCAGAAGGGAAATTTATCAAAGTCCCCAATTTCCCTAAGCTTCCTGTCGAACAACCATCGAAAATGACCACCGTGGAAGATGTGGACGTACAGGCTTTTATAACGACCAAGGTTGTTTATGATGTTTGGGTGATTAAACATGCCCCAGACAAAGCGACTGTTTATTCCTCTTTGTGCCCCCACTTAAACTGCCGTTATAATTTTGATGGTGCTAAAAAATTATTTGCATGTCCTTGCCATGGAAGCATATTTAATGAAGACGGTAAATGTGTAGGCGGGCCCGCACCAAGACCTTTGGACACTCTGCCATATAAAATTGAGGGCGGAGAACTGTATGTTCAATACAAATTATTTAAAGCAGGTATTCCTGATAAAGTTGAGGCTTAAAAACAGGGATTAGGGGTTAGGGATTAGGAATAAAATGATGAAAAAATCTTTGTTGGAAGATGTTAAAAATTGGGTCGATGAGCGGACTGGTTTGATTACGTTTTTTTCCGAATTTCTCCATGAAGAAATACCCGGCGGCACTAGGTTTTCCTATACCTTAGGTTCTGCCTGTATGTTCCTTTTAAGCATGCAGATCATTACAGGCATCTGGCAGCTTTTTTATTATGTGCCAACGGTTGATTACGCTTATTCCAGCTTAAATTATTTACGCCTGCAAGTGCCCTTTGGTTGGCTTATCCACGGCATCCATTACTGGGGAGGCACTTTATTTACCATTATTGTGGGCTTGCATTGCCTAAGGGTCTTTATTTGGGGTTCTTATAAAAAGCCCAGGGAGATGGTTTGGCTTATTGGGATTGTCCTGATTATATTGACGGCCCTGTTTATGTTCACAGGCCCGGTGCTTCCCTGGGACAAGGACGGGTTTTTCGCGGGGCAAGTAGGGATTGGGATTGCCGGGTCTGTCCCTATTGTTGGTCCTATTACTCAAGCCATTTTACAAGGCGCCAACAAAATGGGGCAGATGGCTTTGCTGCGTATGTATGTCCTTCATGTGGCCGTACTGCCGGCTGCGATCGCTGGGTTTGTCATGCTGCACTTGGTCGCATTTCGTACCTACGGCGAGTCAGGCCCATGGGATGAAAAAAAGCGCAAAGTAATCGGATATTTCTGGCCCGAGCAAATATTTAAAGATGTCGTTGTGACATTTTTAATTTTTCTCTTATTGGTATACCTTTCAGCTTTTTTTCCAGCCCCATTTTCCGGTTTGGCAGATCCCACAGACACGCTTGTTTCTCCCAAACCTGCTTGGACCTTCCTTTTTCTTTATCAAATAATAAAATACTTCCCTGGTCCTTTGGAACCCTTGGGTGTTGCAGGCGTACCGCTTTTGATTATATTGCTTTTTGCTTCTCTACCCTTTGTCGATAAAAGCCCGGAGAAGAACCCTTTTAAACGCGGGTTAGTCATTTTATGCGGTTTTGCTTTTGTGGCTTTTGTGTTGTATTTGACATGGCTTGGATATATTTACAGGAGCGACGCTGAATTGGCCATGATGCAAAACCCGGTGAAAACACCTGTTGTCAATGTCAATGAAGGTCAAAAAGATGCGTTGAGCAAACGGTACACAGCCATGGTTGAGGCCAATAACAATCAGAAGGCCACGGGACAGCAACTTTTTAAAACTTTAGGGTGCACAGAATGCCATACGACAACCGGGGCTGTCAGTAATAAGCAGGGCCCTGATTTGGCCCAGACCCACGAAAACCGATCGCGTGAATGGATTTATATCCAATTAGTTTCACCTCAAACGCATAATCCTCACTCCATAATGCCGCCTTTCGCACACTTGAGCGATCAAAATATCAAGCTTATGGTTGATTATATTGAGGGACTGACTTCTACAGTAAAAATCGAAGCCCCACCGCCTCCACCAGCGGCAGCTGCCGGCGCTCCTGTAGACTCCACAGCTTTGGTCAAGTACGGTGAACAGTTATTTAACGCACAGGGTTGTGCCCAATGCCATACAATCCAAGGCCATCAAAGCAATAAGCCAGGCCCGGATTTGATACTGGCCATTAAAAAAGATATGCCGTCTAAAGATTGGCTGAAAACCCAATTATTAACGCCGCAAGCGCATAATCCAATAAGTATAATGCCTTCATTCGCCAATCGTTTAAATGAAGACCAAATGAATGCGATGGTTTTATTTTTAAGCAGCCTCTCGACTAGAGAGGCTACACCCCTGCCTGCAGGGGAGACAGAGGAGTCCGGGCAAGCCCAAGGGGCAGGTTCTTCCAACAGCGCTAGCGGAGTTCCATCCACCAATATAATTGGGGCCCGTGAACATGGGGAGATTTTATTCCATCAGTATTGCATGACGTGCCATGGCCCTAACGGCAATCCCAAGACACCAGGTTATCAAGGTTTTGCGCTAGGGGCTCCTAAAGGAGTCCCGTCACTTAACCCTATTGATAAGGCAGTCAGTAATGCTGAACCCCAGCTTTTTGTTTTGCATATTGACCAATTTCTTCAGCATGGCATTCCCAATACCCAAGGCGGTCCTAACATGCCGGCCTTTGGGGATTCTCATTCTTTGACTCAGGCTCAAATTGCAGACCTGGAAGCTTATGTTTTATATCTAAACGGGGTCGATCGCACCCAGATCGTCAATCCAGGCATTGAACCTAAAGAATTTTTCTACATGCTGGTTGCTTTGACTTCAGTCATCATCATGCTGGCTGCCTTATACTGGTTCCTGATGAAGTTGCTGAAAATATAAATCTGAAATAACATCCCCATGCCAATCAAGTTAATAGCTTTAAGACGTTTTTCTAAATTTCTTTGCGGGATGACCTTGCTTTTGATCCTGTTGGGTGCTTTAGTTAAAAGTACCGAATCAGGTTTGTCTGTGCCAGATTGGCCCACAACTTATGGCAAATTCATGTTTACTTATCCTCTTAATAAAATGGCAGGGGGGATCAAATATGAGCATACCCATCGCATGCTGGCATCCTTAGTAGGGCTTTTGACATTGTTGTTGACTGTCTGGCTGCTTCGCATAAAAAGCATTCCAGTTTGGATCAAGCGTTTAGGGATTTTTGCTTTTGTGGCTTGTGTTGCTCAAGGCATTATCGGAGGGTTGACTGTCTTAAATTTTTTGCCGGTTTGGTTATCTACCTTTCATGGTGTGCTGGGGCAAACATTGCTCATGTTAGTTGTTTTTATTGCCTATGCTTTGTCCATTGAGCGCCATCAGCGCTGGAACATCGAAGAAGAAAGTTATAATCCAAAATTCTTGCGTTTTTCTTTGCTTTTAATGGCCATGGTCTATGTCCAATTGGTCATCGGCAATATCATGCGCCATGCCCAGGCGGGACTGGCCATTCCTGATTTTCCCACCATGGGCTGGACCTATTTCCCGACCTTTGACCAGGCGTGGCTTAATAGGGTCAACCAATGGCGTTTCGAAAATAATTTGGACCCTGTTAATTTAGGCCAGGTCATGGTCCATCTTTTGCACCGTTTTTGGGCCTTGTTGATCTTATTGAAACTTTTGTGGCTCAATAAAATTGCTTATAAAGACTGTTTAGACCGCCCCTTGGTCCTCAAATCTTTATATTGGCTGAACATGGCCGTTATATTGCAGATCACTTTAGGGATTTCTACTGTCTTAAGCAATAAAGAGGTGTATACTACCACGACACATGTAACTGTTGGGGCTATCGTTTTAGCCCTGTCTTTATTAATGGTCCTGCGTGCTGCACCTTTGACTTGGCGGCAATTTACAGGGATGCTTAAGAAATAATGGGTCATATTATTAAAAATTATAAAGCTTATTGGGGCATGACCAAGCCCAGCATCATGATGCTGGTGTTAGTCACGACCGCGTTAGGTTTTTATTTTGCCGACGGAAATTTTGGCCGTCCGTGGCTGTTATTTTGGGCGTTGCTTGGGACTGCTTTAACTTGTGGCGGTTCATCCGTTCTTAACCAATACCTTGAGCGTGACGTGGATGCCCTCATGCAACGCACTAAAAAGCGTCCTATTCCCATGGGTGTCATCACCCCCGCGCAAGCATTGGAGTTTGGCATTAGTTTTATTTTGGCTGGATTATTGATTTTTTGTTGGAAGGTCAATTTATTGACGGCTTTTTTGAGCTTGTTGACCTGCTTTTTGTATATCATGGTTTATACCCCGATGAAACGCTTGACTTGGCTCAATACCACCTTTGGCGCCATTCCAGGTGCCTTGCCACCGTTGGGAGGTTGGGCCGCAGCTGCAAATCATTTAGACCCAGGAGGGTGGGTCCTTTTTTTAATATTGTTTACCTGGCAGCACCCGCATTTTTATTCGATTGCCTGGATCTATAAAGAGGACTACAAAAAAGCGGGTTTTAAAATGCTTCCGGTGGTCCATCCCGATGGAAAATTCACTATTGCTCAAATCATTGCTTTTAGTTTTTTATTAGTCGCTTTTTCACTGATGCCTTCCTTGATCGGCATGTCTGGAAAAATATATTTTTGGGGGGCCCTTATTTTGGGGATGGGGATTTTGTATACCGCATTCTTGTTCCAGCGCAGCCAATCTAATTTAGATGCCCGTAAGATTTTAGGGGCCTCTATTTTATATCTTCCGCTCTTATTAGTTTTAATTATTGCCGATGGTTTTTTTCAATACTGAAAGCAACACATGCACCTGCCGATTTTGCCGACAATCAATGCCAGTCTTAACGCTTTAGCAGGGGTCTTTTTGCTTTTGGGCGGCACGGCTATCCAGAACAAGGACCCTATCAAACACCGCCTATTGATGAGTTGTGCTTTCTGCTCTTCAACCCTATTTTTGTGCTCTTATTTGTATTATCACTTAAGCTCAAGAGGGGTTTCGCATTATCAAGGAAAGGGGATTTTAAGGGCAATTTACTTTTTTGTTCTTGGTACTCACACACCGTTGGCTGTATTGATTGTACCGTTTATCTTGATGGCCATACGCCATGCATTAAGGGGTGAATTTGACAAACACACCCGCATTACCCGCTGGCTTTATCCTACCTGGCTCTACGTCTCCGTTACCGGTGTGGTAGTCTATCTAATGCTTTACATTTTTCCTGCCAGTTAGAAAACGCAACCTTCCTGATAAAAATTCCCAAAAGAAATTAAATTGGCCCAGTAGTGTTCCGAAGAACATGAGTCCGACATAATAAGCGGGCGGGATGAGGGGAAGATAGACGAGGATTTTGATCCAAAGCGGTGTTTTAGCAGTAATTCCGACCAGATGGAAAATGAGCTTACGTACGGGCATGATGAACATGCCTGCCAATGAAAAGCTCAGCATGATCATCCAAAAATCCCAATTATTCTTGATCTGCCATTTGGTTTTAAGGCGGTCGATCCAGTTCATTATTTCCTATCATTCCAGCGTATGCGGGAATTTATTTTTTGGGTTCAGCGAGCGGTGTCTTTTTTTGAGTGATGACAGGCAGTTCTTTTGACTTCGTGGTGTTTAATGCCGTAAAGCTTTTGAATTTTTCAGGCAGATCGGAATCCGCATAAATGGCTTGTACAGGGCATTCTGGGATGCAAGCACCGCAGTCTATGCAAACTTCCGGGTCAATGACTAGCATTTCCTTGTCTTCGTGAAAGCAATCAACGGGACAAACAGTCACGCAATCGGTATATTTACATTTGATGCAAGGTTCAGTCACAATGTGGGCCATATAAATCTCCTAATCTTTATAAATATATCAAATCAATGTACCGGTGTCAATACAGGGACATTTTGGGCCTGGGTACGGACACGGATGGCACGGTTTAAGAATTTAGTTGTTGGTTGGCTGTCACTGTTCTTGCCTTGGATGGCCCTGAGCATTTTTTGGGCAAAATAATGTACAAATGCTTTGAACCCATGCAATTTACGCAAAAAATCACCAACCGAGTTGATGGCAATAAACATGTTCCAAATTTGTTTTGGTCTTAAATAAAATTCTTTAAGGCCGATGTCAATATGCTCATCTATGTCTTTATGGGAAAATTGAGGGTAAGAAAGCAAGGTACGCTGCTCTCCGCATTCTGTCAGCCAATCTTTCCAATCTTTTGCTAAAATGTAATTATTTTCCCTGGCCCATTTATACAAGGAAGTGCCTGGGTAAGAGGCCACGCCAGTGATTTGGATCGTATCTAAAGGCATGGATTTGGCAAAATCAATGGTCTTACGGGCACTTTCTTTGGTTTCTCCAGGGGCACCGATCATGAAACAGCCATGGATGGTAAACCCAAGGCGATGGGCTTCTTTTGAGTATTCACGGGCCATGTCCACAGAGACACCGCCTTTGCGGATGACGCGAAGGTTTTCATCAGTACCGAATTCAAAGCCTGTCATCAACATCCGGCAGCCGGATTGTCGCATTAAAGGCAGGAGACTCAAATCGGTATTCACACGCATGTTGCACGACCAGCTGATGCGTTTATTGATCCCTTTTTCAATGATCAAGTTACAAACATCAATGACGTGCTGGCGCTCTGCGGCGAAAGTGTCTGTTTCAAACATGATCTCGCGGATTTGCGGATGAAGTTTCAAGTCATGCTCCATCTCAGCAACGACCAGGTCTGCACGGCGGTTGCGCAATTTATAGCCGTACATCAGTTGTGGGTCGCGGCAAAAAGTGCAGGCATTATTGCAGCCACGGCCGGTGATCAAGGTCAAAAAGGGAAATTTTTTTCCGCCGTCAGGATACCATTCCGGCTTGATCAATTGCCAGGCAGGAAAAGGCAGTTCATTGACATCAATATCAGGGCGGGGCATGTTTTTGACGACCTTGCCGTCTTTTATCCAGCAAAGGCCTAAATTTTTATCATCGGAAACACCGTTGGCAAGATCACGCAATGTATAATCATACTCTCGGGGCAAAATATAATCCACGACCCCGCGGCTGATCTCAAAAGTGTTGTCCACTTCAGCAGTGGCATGTTGGCCGACAAATACGACCTTGGCCTTAGTGCGTGATTTGATGATTCTAGCTTGTTCGATATCGGAATAAATAGATGGGGTTGTCACATGCATGACCAACAGTTCAGGCCCAAGGCCAACGGTCGTTTCAATGGATTCCTGAGCGGTAAAATTGCGCGCAGCAGCCTCGACAAAATGGGTCTCATGACCGGCGTCAATGAGGACTTGTGCCGCAGTCAACAAATACTCCGGATGGCGCTGCACGCGTCCACGGGACTTGGCCGCCCAGCGGGCCACGCGTACAAAATTATCTCCAAAGGAGGGGTTAAGAATGACTGCCTTCATAATGCTCCTATACTACATCCGCCTCATTTACCCTGCAATAGTTATTTAAAAATTTTATTTCCGTGTTATATTAAAGACTATGAAAATTTTAATCAGCTTATTGCTTTTGATTGTTGTTTTAAGTTCTTGCCGGCAAGGGCCTACACATGGTCCAAAATTCTTGTGGAAACCATATAGCAAACAAGCCATTGCAGATTCCATAGCCAATCAAAGACCAGTGGTGATTGATTTTTGGGCTGAGTGGTGCCCGAACTGCCATGATTTAGACCGGACAGTTTTTTCTTTGCCTCAAATACAGGCAAAATTGTACCAAGTGACTGCGTTAAGGATGGATGTCACCAATCAGGATGATCCGGATGTGCAA
>Ga0207096_1110_pt1 | contig 15403 bp, 14 predicted proteins | sample Alteio_BWMinHeat_86_FD_153547 | JGI IMG/M metagenome (GOLD analysis project Ga0207096, IMG submission 153547) | Enriched cells from forest soil in Barre Woods Harvard Forest LTER site, Petersham, Massachusetts, United States -... | ecosystem: Environmental > Terrestrial > Soil > Temperate forest >...
CTGGGCATTCGAAAAAATGCTACTTGGGTGAGCCAAAGCATCCAGCACGGCAGCGAGCTTGAAACTCACCGCCTGAAAAAACTCTGGAACGGTCTCGAAGTTCTGGGCGGAGATGCCCTTGTGCATCTCGAAAAGGGCAAAGTTGTTTTTGCCAATGCTGACGGCACCACGCTCGATCAGCTCGGCGCCATTCCCCGGCTCGGAGCCGACGAGGCTCGAAAAATCGCCTTCAGCTCTTATCGCGGCACCGCCTTGCGTGCCGGTAATCCAGAATTGAAAGTACTTGTTCTGGATGAAGGAGATACTAAAGAAGCAAAGCTTGTATACTCCGTCAAAGTAACGAACGCCGACCAGTTTTCCAGCGACATTCACTTCATCGACGCAGTGACCGGTAACGAAGCATTGGTGACGTCAAACGTGCAGACGATCGTCGACCGCAAAGTGCTCGCCGGCCTTGGCACCGCAGACGATTTCAGCGTGGTTACCGATAACGACGCCGGATTGATCAATAATAAGTTTACGCCGCTCTTTGCCGACAAAGGATGCGGAACTTCTGCTGTGGCCGGCGCTCCCCAGCCTTGCAGCAATGCTGGCCGCCCAGAAGTCATGAGTTCCGGACTAGCTGCCTGGAACAATTCCGGCCTCGTATACGACTATTACCAGGGCGTGCACAATCGCAATTCGCTCGACGGCAGCGGTCTGACGATTAGTTCGGTGGTAAATTTCGGAGGGCCGGACTTCAAGAATGCCGCCTGGTACAACGATCGCAAGATCATGCTCTACGGCATGGGCGACAGCACTCAGTTCAATGATTTTGCGTCTCCTCTTGATGTGGTGGCGCATGAAATCACCCATGGCGTGACGGCCAGCACCGCGGCCCTCATTTATGCTTCCGAGTCCGGCGCCCTTAATGAAAGCTATTCCGACGTATTTGGAAAGCTCATTGCGTTCAGGAACAGCAAAGCTTCCGAATGGGTGATCGGCCGTGATCTCTTCCGTGATGGCACAACCTATATCCGCGACATGGAACATCCTGTCGTGGGCCACACGAAAGATTTCAAGTACCGCAACCAGCGTTGCATCCGTTTGAATGATTTTTGCGGCGTTCATGTCAATTCTGGAATCGCGAGCAAAGCAGCAGTGCAAATCGCAAAGCGAATCGGCAACGACAAGCTGGGGAAACTTTACTTCTTAACGCTTACCCAGCTTTTGCGAACGAACTCGAATTTCAAGGAAGCACGCGCCCAAACCGAGGCGGCTTGCGCCACTCTCTGGGGCCAGGGGAATGCCGATTGCCAGGCCGTAAGTGAGGCCTTCGCGGCGGTGGGAATTTAAGAATTTAGTGGGGGGACATGAAGGCTGCGGCTCTAAGATAGGAGCCGCAGCCTTCTTTTTAGGTTGGCCGCGATATTTTCCTAATCTCCGCGTTGCCCTCCTCACGCCCCGTTCGTCGGGCGCCTTGATCTTGGAAAAATCTCACGGCCAACTAAATCGTGGTTGTCTGTTTCACTTTCCACACAAACAAAAAACGCGCTCCGTTTCGGAAGCGCGTTTTATTTTTAGAAATTCCGAAACGACTAGTGAAGCTTCGCGCGGCGGAACCCGGCGATCGTGCTCACGATCGTACGCTCGAGCAGAAGATCCTCGGCGAACACTTCATCGATAAATTTCGACTTCATCAAATAATTGATCACGCGGTCAGCGGTATACTTCACCGGCTCCTGGAAGTAGAGGCCGTCCACTTCATTTTCGCCGTATTTGGTGAGCCAGCTCTGCTTCAAGGTTCGGTAGGCTTCGCCGCCGGAAAGACGGAGCTCGTCGAGCATCTCGTTTTTCTCGCCGATCTGGTCCATCACGTGTTTTTCCATGTCTTCCTGAGTGAAAACATGAGGCGCTAGAAAAGCCGCGAGATCATCGCAAAGCTCATTGCGCTGTTCGCGGATGATCGCGATCATTTTTTGTGATTCCAGCCGGCGTATGACGCTTTGAGCGAGCAGCTTGATCGTTTCTAAATTTGTGCCGCGACCGCCGCCTGTCGTCTTCATGCCATGTCCTTGCGTATTCTTAATCGTTTCCATATCAGTCCTTGAATCTGCTCCAGTTCGCGCAACCCCAGGAGCTTGCCTGCGAGGCCGAAAGTGGCCACCCCGGTGGTCGGGGCCGCGAACAAATAGAGGAGATGCGTTGCAAAGTTAACTTTATCCCATACCTCCGTCAAGGGAATTGGACGAAAGGGAGTGGCGTTCAAAAACCCATGAAAAACATAGACAATTATAGCCATAAACAAAGATGCGCATAGCGTTTTGACCAGACAAATTCCAATGAAATTAAATGCGATTTATTTAATGAAAACTGTAATATCCATAGCAGAAGTCCCGCATTCCTTTTGACCGCTGCTGACTTTGCCAAGGCCATTCTCTTGAAATCCAAAGCACTCACCAAACTAAGGCAAATTGCCACACTCGAAACCAGCCTCCAGGCAGCTTTCTCCCCCAGGAGTTCGAAGAAAGAAAAGATGATCCGCCAAAATGGCCCCGGCCTTATTGAAACCGGGTTTCTACATCTCGCCTGAAGCTCACCCACGCAGACATGTTTTTCTAACTATTTGGAATTTAAGATGTTTTCCACAAAACAGGCTTTCGTTTGACCAATTTGCTATGTTAAGTTAAAATTGTTAATGATGATTAACTTTCCTTTACGCGCCCGCAAGACCGTTTGCATCGTGGTTAGGCTCACCCTCTGCCTGATGATGAGCCTTCCCTTTGTTTTCACGGCCGAAGCCGGGGCTAAATATAAAAAGTCGACCACGGTCGACTTCGAAGGAGCGCTCGTGGAAGGCAAAAGCCGCAAGCCCTACTCCGCCTACCTAAGCCAACAGAAGGAAAGTGCTTTCGGCGCGCTTCATCGCTGGGAGCCCGATCTCGACAAGCGCTTGCTCGATTCGCAAACGAGATTGGAAAAATCGCAATGAGCCAACAAACCATGCCTCTGACAGAAGAAAAAGATGGATCCAAGGCAGCACCCTGCCTTCAGGCAGAAGTGCTGATTGAAGGTGACGTAAGCATGGGATCCTACGTGACGGAAGGCGAAGACCGCTTCATCATCGGCAGCTCCAAACGCGCCGATCTCGTGGTTCCCCACGAAAAAGTTTCCCAGATCCACGCCATGCTTCGCCTCAACGGCAAAGACATCCTTCTCTACGATCTCGGCTCGGAGGCCGGAACTTTCGTGGAAGGCAAAAAAATCGTGGAGCGCAAGCTCAACTCCGGAGACAGCTTCGAGATCGCCGGCCACCGCGTTCGCGTGAACCTCCTCGAACAAATGACCGAAAAATCGGGCGAACGCGCAGTATTCTGGACCGCCGACTGCAGCCTAGCTCCCGACCGTCTAGAAGTGATCCACATCGACAACGGAATCGTGCGCGATGAGCTCACCATTCTGCGCGGCTCGCGTTTGTATTTCGGCAAGCGAAAGCGCGAGTTGATGCTGACGGGTTCCAAGCTGGGAGACTGCTTCCTCCAGCGGAAGGATGCGGGTAGCAACCACGTCGTGGAAGCTGTAGTTCCTCCTGGCTTTGTGGCCGAGATCTACAATGGCACGAACGAACTGATACGCGTGATCGAACAGGAAAACGCGGCTTTCACTTTCCACGACCGCGAAAAAGTACGCCTTGTAACGAGCGACCAGAAGCGCGAAGTTCTGGTTTTATGGCAGGCGCAGGGTATGCGCGTGGGCCGCCAGTCCAAAGACCTTGAGAGCCCCGTGCTGAAGAAGACTCTTGGCACTTGCCTAGCCGTGGCGCTCTTCCTGCTTACAGTGCTGAGCTACGTGCCGCTCAAAAAAGAAGTGGTGGAAGAAGCCATGCTCCCTAAGTCTTCTTATGAGCGGATCTCGATGGACTCGGCTCCGGCGCCAGCCGAGCAAAGCGCAACCCCGGCAAAATCCGACGCTCCAGCCAAGCAGGAACAGAAACAAGAACAGCCGGTTTCCAAGGCTGCCAGCATCTCCAGCACGCTCAGCAAAATGCTGAACAAGAAAAGCTCCGTCACCGCGGAGTCCATTCAGCAGGCGATCAGCAATAACGGGACGCAAACGACCCGCAATAATAACCTCAAAAACGCGAACCTGAAATCGCAAGACATCGCCGCTGGCACCGCGGGCGGCGGCAGCGTGAACGTGAACGCTCTGAGCGCCGGCCTCTCCGCGGGCACCGGCGCCAAAGCGGGTTCCCTCAACGGTTTCGCAAACGGCAAAGGCGCCTCGATCGGCGGCTCCGGCGGTGGTTTTGGCGGTAAAGGTTTCGATATGAGCTTGGGCGGCGACGAAGAGGAAGCCTTAGGCGGCCTCGACAAATCGCTCATCGCAGCAGTCGTACAGGCGAATATCGGCCAAATCAAACACTGCTACGAGCGCCAGCTTATCGTCGATCCGAACGTCTTCGGTAAAGTGGTAGCCGCCTGGACCATAAATAAAGATGGCGCCGTGAGTGTTTCATCGGTGAAGAAAACCACGATGAATAATAAAACAGTAGAAAACTGCATTGCGGGGAAAATCAAGACCTGGGCATTTCCGAAACCTAAAGGTGGAGGACAGGTGCTAGTGAGTTACCCGTTCCTCTTCAAGTCACTGAACTGAGGTAGATGAAGATGAAGCTCCCGTTGATCGCCACAATCTTGCTCCTGCTCCCCGCAGCAGCTACTGCCGCCGAAGGCAAAGCAGCTTCGAGTCCCGTACCCGCACCGCCCGTGGCTCCGGCCGCCGAAGCTCCGAAAAATCCGGAGTCGGTGGATATATCCGGGCTTGAAGAAGACTATTGGCGCCCCAATAAGGATGAGCTGGAGGTGGTGCAAAACCGGCGCTTTGAAAAAGCCCATAAGTGGGAGCTCGCCGGGCACTACGGAATCTACCAAGGCCAGGATTATGTGGACTCTAAATCTTACGGCGGATCCGTCACTTACAATTTCACCAATCAATTCTTCGCGGAATTTTCTTACCATAAGGTAAATAACAACGATAACGACTTCCTGAACTCAGTTCGCACCCGATTCGGTTTTACGCCTGACTTCAATCGCGTAGACCATCAGTATGTGCTGGCCGGAGGCTGGACGCCGATCTATGCGAAATTCAGTCTGCTCGGAAAAAAAATCAGCCATTTTGAAATGTACGTAGCACCTGGGGTTGGCGTCACGAAGACCGCTGATAATCACATGAGCGAACATCTCACCATCGGCCAGAAATACTTTCTAACCGAACATTTTCTTTTTCGCATCGAATGGCGCATTTCCAAGTACACCGACAAAATAAACACCACACAGGGATCGAGTTCGTTGGCCAATGGCGGCCCCGGCTACGTGGAGCAGTCGCAGACCACGCACAATATTATTTTCGGATTGGGAGTGATGTTCTAATGAAACTCTCGGCATATACTTTTTGCTTGGCTTCTCTTTTGGCTCTGCTGGCCGCCGGCCTGGCGCAGGCAGGGTTTCAGCATCCCATCGAGCAATCGGGAGCAGAGGCGCTCGCCATCCAGAGCACTCCGATCCATCCCGGAATTTCCTCAAGCGCCCAGCGCATGATGCCTGACCGCAGGCCCGGCAAAGTCACCAGCGAAGCCATGGGCCCGGTGAATCCTGCCGCAATCAAAACTTCCCCCGTAGCGGCCGCCCTTGCCGCCACATGGAAAAGCCTCGCCACAAGGTTGCCCAGTTTTCTGAAACGCACCCCAAAAACGGCCGAGAATCCGCTTCCCCTCCCCCACTCATCCGCCTTGCCGGCAGCCGAGCGAATCGCAGTCCCGAACGTAAGGCTCCCGAGCGCTCCCCACAGCGATGGCCTCCTCTCGATGAAGCCCGAAAGCCTCTCGCTGAAAGGCTCCAACCGCGCGCAAATCCATGCTTTCCTCAAGCAAGCTCGTAGTCTCGCCGAGCCCAAACGTGAACACGGCACGGAAGTAAAATCCCGCGCGATTGCCGAGCGTTTTCGCGCGGCGCTTAGCCCCACTCCTTATCGCTCGTTCCGTACGGCCTACCAGCTTTCCATCGCGAAAATTTCCAAGATCCAGATTCCGGGCCCTGTCGCGCATTTCGAAAATATGGTCAAACGAATCGATGCCCTTTTTAACGGAATCGATTTGCACTATCCGAAATCAGTGCTGGCTCTTTGGCAATTAGCCGGGTCAGATACCAACCCTCGTAATTTTCAAGCTCGCGACGCCCTTTTCGCCGGCATTCTGAGCGAGCGTGCCGGCTGGGAAGCTCCCGCCGGAATTCTCCTCGCGGAAAGCGCTTCGAAACGAGTTGATCTGGAAGAACGCTATTTGAATATCCTATGGAAGCAGCTTGAAGAATTTTCCAACCCTTCTCACATAGAAAACGTAGTTTCCAAAGTCAGCCCGCACCGGGTGAAATCAACATTACCGGCCGGCGACAAAGCAAATTTCGCTATGGCTAAGCGAATGATGTTTGAACGTGCGCGCGCCCCGATGGCACTGAACCCCAATGCCCAGGCGTTCGCCGAACAGATCCAATCAAAGGCACTGCGCGACCGACTCAGCCTGCTTGATCTCGTGGGCCAAGTGCGAAATCCCCAGGAATCGAAACGCGCCGAAGCACTGAATGGCCTGAAAGCACTGGAGGCGAGTGGCGACCGAAGTATTCGGCAAGAAGCCCGCCTGGCCTTAGCCCGCGCGACTCTGCAAAAAGGTTCCGCGGCAGACGCTCTTGCGCTCTACCGGAATGTAGAGAAAAACGGCAAGAATCGCCTCGAAGTACTCGCCGAGCAAACGTATGCGGAATACCTTTCCGGGGAATACCAAGATAGCCTCGGAAAGTCGCTCGGACTCCAGTCGCCTTACTTCCAATACGGATTCGCTCCCGACATTCACCTTGTGGAAATTCTCAGCCGCCAGGCACTCTGTGACTTCGGCGGCGCCGAAGCCGGCGTGCAGCGATTTAATGAGCGCTATGCACGAGAGCTGAATGCCATTGAAGCCACTCTGGCCAAGAAAAGCGCCCCCGCCGCTTACTATGAGGAGCTCGTGAGTTATCACGAACTCGAACAGCCGATGCGTTACCAGCGCTTCCTCCTGCAGCTGGCACCGGTTATGGCAAATCAAAAGACGATGAATCAAGCTCTAGTCGACCTGCAAAAGATCGATACGCTCGGCATAAGGCACCCTCTCCCCGAGCGCCCCGAGGGCTGGGACGGATTCGCCACTTCGATGCACGATCGCTGGGGAACCCGGGCCCTTGAGCTGCGCCAGACATCAGCGGAAAACGCCCTTCGTGAAGCAAGCTACCTCGCCAAGCGCCTTCGCCATACTTTCGCGCAAGTGGAGCTCCTCGACCTCGATATATCAACTTCGGCCGCCAAAAATTTCAATCTGCATAGCGCCCTGAACTTTCCAGCACATAAGGTGGAAGAGGCCGCGGCCGATAAGGACAAGTTCCATTGGCCCTTTGAAAATGAAGTGTGGGAAGACGAAATCGATTTCATGAAGGCCAAGAATCCTTCGAAGTGTGCGGTAGCTTCGGCCCGTTAAAAGCCGCCAAAGCCGAGGGAGCTGCCTACGGAAAGCAAATAACGGCGGTCCGTCTTTTGGCCGGCATAGCTGCCAAGCTCTTCTCCATAAGTAGCGAAAGCCACTTTAATTACGCCTATGTCGAAGGAAGTGCCTAGCGTAAGGGAAGTCTGATTCATTCCAAGCTGGAATGAAAACAAGGGGAGGTCGAGATTCGCGCCAAGATGCACATGCTTGGGCAGCTGCTCAGTGTTCCAACTGTAGTTGAGGTGGGAATAGTCAAAGGCGAGGCTCAAGTGACTCGTGGAGCGTGTGGGTCCGTAGCGCCTTTCAAGCCGCCGATTTTTTGTGCCGCCGATGGGAAAGCGAACCCCTAACCCCGCCACGATATTCTGGTACATCGGTGTCGGAGGATTCTTTTGTTGGCTACCGCCGAAAGTCGTATCCCCGATGTCATGCCAAACAAAAGAACTTGTCACCTCGGTTCGCCCTTCCATTGGAAGGCGGTACTGCATGCCGATATCCCCCCCGTAACCAGTCCCCGTGGCGGAAAACCGATCCTTGAGCGCCGCCGTGGTGCCCGCGAAATCTGAGGCGGTCATTGTCTGGATGCCGCCCGTACGGTTAACCACCTTCAGCATAGCGCCCACACGAAGCTCTTTTTTGGGGCCAACGCCAACGCCCCCCCCCGCAAGAAACGCGAGGTCTTTGGTGTAACGCATGTCCGTCTGAGGGTACGCGACGTTTTCCAGGTCGAAGTCCGTATGAACGTCGTAGGAAAATCCCAATGCAAAATTTGGGATCGTAAGTTGAGTATTGTTCCCTACCGCCGCCATAACGTGCTTACCCGCAAGCGGATTTAGCGTATTGGCCACGCTTGTTTGGGAAGTTTTCCCGAGATTCTTGAAACTGCTGTAGTTCTGCACTACGTCCCGGTTCGACTCTGCCTTCAAATCGAACAGCTGAAAATCGACTTTCTTTACAAGGGCGAGACCGGCGGGATTATATTGCAGGGAAAGTGCGTCGTCGGCCACGGCCGAATAGGCGCGCCCCATTCCGAAAGGCACCACACCGGTGTCGGGTCCATAAAGCTCCTTGGCTTCGGCGTTTACTCCGCTGAGCCCGAGGGACAATACGACAAATATAAGGCTACCAGGATGCATTCACACCAGTCACCGCTGACTTTGCATTTACGCTGTTAGCGTTCACACCGTTACACGATGTCCGATCGCGGGAAAGTACGGCGCAGGAGGAAAATCCTGCACTAACACAGACAGAGTTCATTGAACTATTGAGCGCTTTGGTATCGGAATCGCTGAGATTTGAATTGCTCATGCTATCTGAGATATGCGAGAAAGCCGCCGCCAGCGCGCACGCGTCTATGTCGCTCATCTCCGGCGATGGATTCGCGCCATCGGCGTCGTAAATGAGATTTGCGCCCCTCGCTCCAGTGGAGCTTGGATTCCCGTAATTGCGAATGATGGCCGAGATCACTCCGAATTGCAGGAATACCATATAGGTATTTACGGAAGCCGAGCGCTGACTAGCGTTGAGTACGGCCCCGCTTTGAGTGAGCACATCTACCGCATCGTACATGGACTGCCGGGCACCATCTCCGGTGGTATTAGTGAGCGACTTTGCCATCGCCTGGAAATAATTCGATACTCCCGCGATATTTCCCACAAAGGTCAATAAATTATAGTGGGCGTTGCAGGCTACCGCGGATGCCTTGATGATCCGCACTTCGTCGTTCACATAGGTGGAATTATAAAGCGGATCAATGGCTTCCGCGGCCGCCCCGCATTCGCCTTTGCTGAGATGAAAATTCGCGTCGTCGATCCGCGATTGCCGTCCGCGTTCCGTAGACAAATCATAACGATTGCCGCAGGACACCAGCCCAGCGAAAGCTGCCAAAAATAGGAATAGAAATAGACCACGGCCGGAGAGGGAAACTTCCATGTTATCCTCCAACCTATAGGATAGGTTAGTGGCGGATCTTTTGCAAAGCTCCTTGAAGGCGGGAAAGTCCGGTTTCGAGAGATTTCAAGTCTTTAGCAAAACTGATGCGAATGCATTGGTCATTGCCAAAGGGTTTTCCGGGTACGACCGCCACGCCGGCTTCATTCAGCAGGTATTCGGCAAGCGCCACGCTCCCTCCTTTAAACGCCTCAAGGTACCAGGAGAGGTCGGGAAAAGCGTAAAATGCACCTTGAGGGATTTCCATCTTCAGGTGGAGGATGCTTTTGAGAATGCGCACGGTGAGATCACGCCTAGCCTGCATTTCGCGCAATCGCGGCGGGAAGTCCATCGCGTTTTTCTGAAGCGCGGCCACCGCCGCGGTCTGCACGAATGTAGTGATATGAGTGGAACTCTGCGCCTGCAGAATCCCGAGCGCCTCGATCACCGAAACCTCCCCGGCCGCGAAGCCCACGCGCCAACCGGTCATTGCGTGAGATTTCGAAAGTCCGTTGAAGGTAATCGTGCGCTTGTAAGCATCCGGCGAAAGCGACGCGAAGGAAACGAATTCCGCGCCGTCATAAATAAGCGAACTATAGATCTCATCGGACGCAACCAATACCGAGGTGCCTTCCAGCACTCGCGCCACGGCTTCCATTTCACTTCGCGAATACATCCCGCCGCAGGGATTATTCGGCGAGTTCAATATCAACAGGCGCGTTCTCTCATTGAGCTGCCGCTTGATCTGGTCGGCATCGAGAGTGAATTTCCCATCCCCCGGGAGAATCACGGGAGTACCACCTGCAATTCGCGCCATTTCGGGATAGGAAACCCAGTAGGGCGAGGGAATCAAAACTTCGTCACCCTTTCCCACAGTGGCCAGCATCAGATGGAATAGCCCCTGCTTTACGCCCGAGCTCACCGTAATTTGCTTGGGTTCATATGTCAGCCCGAATTCGGTGTCGAACCAGCCAGCAACAGCCTTGCGCAATTCGGGAATTCCGTGAGGCGCCGTATAGCGGGTTTTGCCTGCCGTGATCGCCGCTATCGCCGCCTGTTTGATGGCTTCGGGAGTTTCAAAATCCGTTTCTCCAGCCGTGAGATTGATCACGTCTTTTCCCGCACGGATCATTTCTGTGGCCAAAGCGTTGAGCCGAACCGTGGGCGAACTTTCCACTCCATTCATTCGATCCGCAAGACGGAATAACGACGTATTCATTTAGACTTCCCCACCCTTGATCTTTCGCTTCACCGCATCCCAAACGGGCCTTGGCACGTAGGGGTGAATATCGCCGCCGAAGGCCGCCACTTCCTTGAGAACCGTCGAGCTTACAAAGAAGAGATTTTTCCCGGTCATCATAAAATACGTTTCAACTTTTTCGTTGAGCTCGCGGTTGATGGCAGCCATCATGAATTCGCTTTCGAAATCGCTGGCAGCGCGCAGGCCTCTCAATACCGCGTCCACTTTATGGTCGCGGGCAAAATCCATAATAAGACCATCGCAAAGATCCGCGCGCACGCGTTTCTCGCCTTTGAAAACTTTTCGCACGAGGTCGATGCGTTCTTCCGGCGTGAACCACCAGTTTTTCGACGCCGACTTCCGCAAGTTCATGGCCACGACCACCACGACCTCGTCGAAGACTTTCAAGCTGCGTCTGATGATATCGACGTGACCATTGGTGATGGGGTCGAAAGATCCCGGATAGATCGCTCGTCGTTTCATATGAGTGTCGCTGCAACGGCAGCTCCTTTAGCAAAAGCATACAATCCCAGGCCTAGGGAGCAAAGCGCATTGGCGGATGAACTTACTCGCCCTTCCTGAAGCCAAACAAAAATATGAATAAACTAAGTAATTGACTGATTTAGTCGGATTATGATAGAAAATAGTCTCGACTGTGAGGCAAACGTGAACCAGGCCGCAAAAATTTGGATTTCCTTAATCCTTCTGGCCACTTCCCCCTGCATTGCCCATGCGAATGGGGGCGCCTTGTGCCGTGGTTATGAGATGATCACCAGCCCTCAGCAGCCCCCCGCCGAACCGCACCGAGAAAGCTTCCTTTGGAAGCTGACAGGCCATGGAGCCGCGCCGAGCTACCTCCTTGGCAGCTTCCATTCCGACGCCAATCAAGTCCTCAACCGCTGGGAGGCTCTGATTGTCTTGCTGGACGGCATGCAGTCGTTCGCGGCGGAAACTAGCTTTGCGCAAGAGGATGCCTATGCCTTCGGACGCCTCACGCTGACGCCCGCGCCCTCCCTTCCGCAAATACTTGGCCCCGAATTCTTCGCCTCGGCTCGTGAGCTTCTCCAAGCCCGCGGGCTCTCCGGCGACACCATCGAGCGCCAGAAACCTTGGGCTGCTTTTCTTCAGCTGGCCCAGCCCACCGGCAAAGTTCAATCCCTCGACGCCTTTCTCTTTGCCCAAAGCCTGCAAGCCTCTGTGCCTGTAGTAGCGCTTCAAAATCCGCAAGAGATGGCAAATAGCGCCGAAGCCATTTCTCACGCCGACCAGAAACGCATTCTCGAAGAAACGATCTGCAACCAAGGCGCGGTGGCGGAGCAGGTAAGTAACTTGCAAAAGCTCTACGTGAACGGCGACGTGACTGGCTTTCTGGCGGAAGCCGACCGGCTTTCGTCTCCCGTGCCAGGCCTGGCCAAACGTCTCACCAAGGCGCTCGTGACCGACAGAAACAATATTTTCCTGCCTAAGCTCGACGCTCTCCTGCATAGAGGCGGTGCTTTTATAGCTGTAGGTGCCAGCCATCTCTATGGCGAAAATGGCCTGTTGCGCGCCCTTGAGTCGAGCGGATACTCACTTGAGCCAGTGGAAAGGGATCAGATCAGCCCACAGCTCTTTTCCCGCGCTAATGAACGCGCCTCTGACGCCGCCGATGAACTCCTCGGCTGGCTGCGGTCGCAGAACCTAATTCTTCCTCCGGGAATGGCTCCACCTCGCCTTGCCATCATCCCCACTGCTGAGCTGGAACAGAAGGCTTGCGGCGGCCCCTGCCAGGTGTCGATTTTCCCTCAGAGCGGAAATATATTTCTTTCGATCGAAATGTATCACGCATTGAGGAACCGCTCGCCGAGCCTCATGACATCCTTGCTCAGTCAGATCGTGCGCTCGATTCAGGCGGCCTCATTGCGCTCGGCGGGCGAAAACCATTGCTCCGCGTGGACCACCAAAAATATCGAAAACCTAATTCTTCAAGGAAAATACCTGGCCAGCCGAAACTTGCCCAGCGCCGGCCTCACACCACTTACCCCACCCTTTGATTGCATCCGATAACCCAGGAAACCCTATGAAAAAAATCGTCGTTCTCGCCAGCCTGCTTCTCTCCACTCCTGCGTTTAGCGCCGGACTCAGCGTTCACGGCAATGCTCCCTTGGAGCAATATCCCGGGCTGCAGGAAAAGCTCGACAAGGTTTGGCAATATGAAAAGAACAAATATTTAAGCGGCGATAAGGCCGTAGCCGATCCTGAAATTCATTTTTACGCTTTCGTGCGCGAAGAAGAGTCTCCCGAGTGGGTTGCCTGGCAGAACTCCTGGATCCGCGAGAATCCCTCGATCTGGCAGGAGTGGACCGACATCAATGGTGACGGCGCCCCCAAAGACATCACCAACGAATGGATCGACCAGCACATTGCCACTCTCTTTCCTTTTCCTAAAACGTTCCTGGCCTTCCACTACGACACCACGAACAAAATTCAGATCAATCCGGCCAGGACGTTCCTGCCTTTCTACGTAAACGATCCCTATGGGATGCAATCCGATCGCGTGGGCATGGGCTATTACAGCCTGGCTCACGAACTCCTGCACTATACGCTCGAGCAGGCGGGAGTTGTCCCCACCAGAATCCACCACTGTCTTTTCGTGACTGAACGGCCAGGAAAGAAAACGCTGGTTCAAGACGCCGCCCAATTTCTGATCGACCAGAAAATCTCGAGCACTTATGTAATGTTATGGGGAGCCAATAAAGAAAAGGATTTCGATCCTTGCGGACACCTCAGCGCGGAAGACAGAGTGCTTGTGGACAAATTTCTAAAAGTTCTCCCCTAAGGAAGTTTTTCATCGGCATCGCGCACATAAACCGTGATGCCGGCGGGGCCTAGAGTTCGCGTCGATTGCAGGGAGAGCCCCTTTACCTCGCCTAACTTCACTTTGGGATCATGCTCAAAGAGAATCACGCCTCCCGGCCGTAACATCGAGCCGGAGCCCAGTCGTGCCACGAGTTCGGGCAGGTGGGAGTCCGCATAGGGAGGATCGAGCAAGATCAAATCGAAAGGTCCCCTCGCGTCCCATCCAAACTCGAGAACATCACCCACTATCAAAGTCGATTGCTCCTGGCATTCGAGGAGAGCGATATTTTCTTTCAGAATCTTGGCGTGAACCCGGTCTTTTTCGACAAAAACGCAATGAGCAGCGTCGCGGCTCAGCATTTCGAGACCAAGCCCCCCCACACCCGCAAAAAGATCGGCGCAGCGCCATGTGGCAAAGTCCGGCTGACCGGTTTTTTTCCATACTATGGATTCCAAAATACTGAAAATTGCCGCCTTGACGCGTGACGATGTAGGACGCAGCCCCTCACGCTCCAAAGCCTTCAGCTTACGCCCGCGCCACTGTCCGCCGGAAATTGTTAACATAGAGTGAAACTAACGCAGTCGAGAGCTCTAGGCGAGGAACGCCAATTAGGCTCGACACAAACAAACATTAAGCTAAGCGGCCTTATGCACCCTGCCATTGCCCGTGGGAATGCGGAATTCGGTGCCGTCCGCCATTTTGCACACTAGGGCTTCTTCCGTGCATAGAACTTCAATGCTTCGCTCGCCGTTCTTAAAGCAGAGCTTGAGATTGATAACCCCGTTCATTTCAAGAGTTAGCGCCTGTTGTGCATTAACAGCCTGGGCTGAGGCCTTCTTGCTTTGCACCAATTCCAGAACGGGCTTGGCCGGGGCCTCTGCTTCCTCATCGTCCTTGGACATGTCTTGGATGATTTGCTCCAAATCATCCTGGGAAACATCTTCTTCACCGGTCTTTTTGTCTGCCATAGCACAACCCTCTCTACCCGTATCGACATTTTGCGCCGTTTCTTAAGCCATTCCTGTGCTGATTTTTATTGAGGATTTCGGACTTTTCCGATTACCGCTTTCCGCCATTTTTTCTGGCGAGCGCACCGGCCCATTTGATATAAATACCAGCTCGGAGGCATCGGAGGAGTGGGAGAATCGGGACCTAAAAAACAGTCGCACGGCGACATCAATCGGCTTTTGTGTGCCTCCACACTAAAGGCCGCCCTCCGTTCAAACTCCACTCCCCAAGTTCCTGCGCGCGAAGGACTCAAAGAACTTCTCTCCCCCCAGCATCCGGAAAGCATCGCCACAGAATCTCCGGCGCCTAAAATGGATGCAGAGTTTTCTCGCTGGGAGCATTGCCTGGATCTGCTCGTCGAAGAATTTCTCACGCGAAAATCCGAGCTGCTGCGTCTCAATAAGGCCCGGCGAGAGCAGATCGAAAGCTACCTTCGGCTGCATTCGAAAACAGAAGTAACACTTGAACAATCCGTGCAGGGCCGCCTCGGAAGCCCGGAGCACGAAGCCTTGCTTCTATTCGCCCATCAAGCGGCCGTATTCCAGCTTCTGCAGATTCTGCTCGTGAAACGCTGGGTCGACCGTGGCCTTCTGGCCGAAAGTTCATTAAAGCCGTCGGGCCATACGCTGAATTGGCAAATCACCGGTTTTCTCAAGCGAAACAGCAAACAGGGCCTGATGGGGCGCCACGACTGGTCCTTTCTTAAGCAAAATTTATTTAGCTGGTATTCTCCTCTGAAGGAAACCTGGGAGCGCCTTCGCCTCCTGCTCGAACCGGTAAACCTCTCCCAGGAGGATAGTCATTTCCCCCCGCGCCTGCTCCGCTCGCTCGGCGCCCGCAG
>Ga0207096_1111_pt1 | contig 15256 bp, 12 predicted proteins | sample Alteio_BWMinHeat_86_FD_153547 | JGI IMG/M metagenome (GOLD analysis project Ga0207096, IMG submission 153547) | Enriched cells from forest soil in Barre Woods Harvard Forest LTER site, Petersham, Massachusetts, United States -... | ecosystem: Environmental > Terrestrial > Soil > Temperate forest >...
ATCCACTCCGACAAAAGCAATGGGTCATGAAACCGTATAATGGCCTCAAAGTCATGATTGCTGGCATGGGACCGGCCGGATTTACCCTCGCTCATCATTTGTTATTAGAAGGGTTTGCCGTGGTAGGCTTTGATGGATTGAAAATCGAACCCCTACCCACCGACCTGATCTCAGAACCGATTTATCGTTTCACCGACTTACAAGAAAAATTGGATGAACGCTTGGTAGCAGGATTCGGTGGAGTTGCAGAATATGGCATTACCGTGCGCTGGGATAAAAACTTTTTAAAACTCATTTATATCAGTCTCATGCGCAAACCCCACTTTCAAGTCTTTGGCAGCGTACGCTTCGGTGGAACCATTACCGTCGATGATGCCTGGCATATGGGCTTTGATCATTTTACTATCGCTGTCGGCGCTGGATTACCGAAAGCACTGCCGATTCCAGGCAGTTTGGCACCCGGCATGCGACAAGCCAATGATTTTCTCATGGCATTGCAACTGGGCAATGCCGCCAAAACAACCAGCATGACCAACTTACAGGTACGACTACCGGCGGTCGTCATTGGCGGTGGATTAACGGGAGTGGACACAGCCACCGAAGTGCAAGCGTATTACATTGCGCAAGTGGAAAAAACCCTGATGCGTTATGAAAAATTAAGCGCACATTACGGCGAAGACACCGTATTAAATGGACTCGACCCTGCCTCACGTGAAATTTTAGACGAATTTCTCGCCCACGGCAGAATGGTGCAAAAAGAACGTGCGCGCGCAAAAGCAAAAAATGAACGTCCACAATTCATTCCATTAATACATCAATGGGGCGGCGTCACCATTGTTTATCGTCGCACCATGCAAGAATCACCCGCTTACATCAACAATCATGAAGAATTAAAAAAAGCTTTAGAAGAAGGGATTTATTATTTAGAAGCCATAGAACCCGCAAGCGTCGCTTTGAATCAGTTCGGCCATGTGGAAACCCTTGTTTGTCACAAACGTCACCGCAAAAATCCGACAGAATGGGAAACCACAACCGAAGACATCCGCATCCCCGCGCGCGCTATTTTTGTTGCAACAGGCACACAACCCAACATCGCCTATGAATTTGAACATCGCGGCACCTTCAAAAAACAAGGGTTGCAATATCAACATTATGAAGACACAGACAGCGGCCTAACGCTACCGCATGGAATTAGCCATTGCAAAGAAACGCATTTTGGTCCATTCACGTCATATCATAAAGAACATTACCGTGTCAGTCTCATTGGCGACACACACCCTGTCTTTCACGGCAGTGTCGTGAAAGCGATTGCTTCCGGCATGCGAACTTATCCTAAAATTCTTGCGGTATTGACGGAGAAATTGGGACAAAAAGGTGATATGGCGGAATATCAACAATTTGCGGCGCGCATGAATCATGTATTCCATTCAAAGATCGCTCAGATTGTCCGTCGCACAGCGAACGTCATCGAACTCACCGTCCAATCGCCACTCGCTGCCAAGCATTTTCAACCGGGACAATTTTTCCGTTTGCAAAATTACGAAACTTTTTCAGAAAAACTTGACACGACAGCGTTACAAATGTAACCGCTGGCATTGATTGCGGCCGATGTCGACAAAGCACAAGAAAACTTAACATTCATTGTCGTCGAAGCGGGAGCAAGCTCCAAGTTGTGCGCCACTTTGCGTGTCGGTGATCCGGTTTCTTTGATGGGCCCAACAGGAGTTCGCAATAAAATTGCGAGTGAACATGAAACCGTATTAATTGTGGGAAACACAGTGAGCCTGGCCTTGCTGCAAAGTTATGGCAAGGCATTGCGCCATGCGGGAAATCGGGTCATTTATTTAGGCTATTTTAACCATAAAACAGACGTGTACTGTCAAGACAGGATTGAAGAATGCGCCGATGTCATTCTCTGGTCCACAAAAGAGAGCGACCTCATTCCTGCACGACGCGCGCAAGATTACACGATCAGCGCACTACATCCCCTCGATATTTTAGTGCGTTATGCGGAAGGCATGCTCTCGACACACAAACCGCATCCTGAAATTCCGTTGAGTGATGTGGATCGCGTTTATATCATCGGCGGCAGCGATTTATTACGTTCTTTTCAAGAAGCGAGAAAAACCCGTCTTAAAGACTATCTACACAAAGAACCACGCCTATTTGGCTCTGTTTATAGCACCATGCAATGCATGTTAAAAGGCGTCTGTGCCCAATGTCTGCAATGGCAAATTGATCCTGAAACCGGCAAACGCACCAAAGCCGTCTTCGCCTGCTCCTGGCCCGATCAACCGTTGGAACTGATTGATTTCGACAACATTGATGAGCGACAGGGACAAAATCGATTGCAGGAACATTTAAGTAATTTGTGGGTGGATTGGTTGTTTGAGAAATACCCGGAGATCAAAAAAACCTAACTAGTCGCTGGCGCGAAACTCTCGCTCTCAAGCGAAGTTCCTTCTCCCCTTGTGGGGGCTTTGTTGAATAAATCCGATTCTCTAGCGTAGTGGCTTCTCCCCCTGTGGGAGAAGCTGTCCGAAGGACTGATGAGGGGTGCTTTTAACGATTCATCGCGGTAGTTCTTGGCATCCCTAGTGCAGTAATCTTATTTATAATTTGACACCAAATAGCTGTTTCGACTTTTTGGTGTTCTAATATTCTTGTGCTGAGCCGGTTTCCCAACAAAGTTTTCACTCTACACATCATGAAGGTAATTCACACTGGTTTCAAGTTGTGCTAATGCATTTTCTAAAGGGGTAATAATAAGCACTGTCTTCTTCTCTATGCCATATCGATTTTCCTTTAATTTATCATAAAATTTCTAGGATATACAGCTTAGGATCTACCCAACACCGCCATCGTCAACCGATTCACCGAAATCAATTGATTCGCTGCGTTGTGAATGTCAATCCCCCACACTTGGGTCGTCCTGCCTAAATGAAACGGCGTGGCCTTGGCAAAAACATAGCCTTCTTTGATCGAACGAATATGATTCGTATTAATATCCAGCCCCACACAATAAAATGTGGCTTGATCCACACAGCAGTTCGCCGCGGTACTGCCCACGGTTTCTGCTAATACACAAGAGCTCCCCCCATGCATAATGCCTAACGGTTGCTTGGTACGGTGATCCACCGGCATTTTGGCCCGCATGAAATCCTCCCCGATTTCAATGAACTCAATGCCAAGCAACTCAACCAAGGTATTCTTCCCTCGCTCATTCAGCATGGCAACACTCAAATCAATTGTCCACATTTTCATTCACTTTATCCTTGCGGCTAAAATGGGTATACTATAACTCTCGTGTACTGGAGCAGACAACCATGGCAATGATTATTATTGTTGTTCTTTTATTACTCATCGGCGGCTATATTGTGATGACTTACAATACATTGATCGCCCAAATTGAAGCCACTCGCAACAACCAAAAACAAATCGATATCCAACTGGATCGCCGCTTTAAAGTATTTGAATCCCTGATCAATGTCGTCAAAAAATACATGGACTATGAAAAAACGACACTCAAAGACGTGGTCGCACTGCGTAACCAAGCGCAGCAAGCCAAAAGCCAAGGCGATGAAAAAGCACGCATCGCGGCAGAAAATAAAATTTCAGACATTGCCTCCAACATAAACGTCGTCTTCGAACAATATCCCGATTTAAAGGCCAATCAAAATTGCATGCAATTACAAGAAGAAATCGTCAGCACAGAAAACAAACTCGCCTATGCAAAACAATCTTATAACGACAGCGTAGAAACTTATTCCGCCACCAAAAAATCTTTTTTCACCGCCATGGTCGTCTCATTATTCCGCACCAAACTGGACATGGATTTTCTCTACTGGCAATTAACACAAGATAAAATCGCTGCGCAAGAAGATTATACGGTTAAATTATGAGTGAGTTAGATCGTTACGCAAACAGCACCGTCGATTGGCGCAAAACCCTGCGAACCAACAATCGACGGACTTTTTTTGTGATTGCCGTATTTTTCGCGATTTATTTTCTGCTGGGTTTATTAGTCGATACGTACTTGGCCAGCATGCACTATCCACAAGCGCCTGTATCACAAATCTTTTCTGCATTAATCACATTGCATATTTTTCCCATCGCAACACTCGTTATGTTGGCCGTAGCTGCCATCTCGCTGCTCGTGACTTTTACCTTGCATGACAAACTCATGCTGCTGGGCACAGAATATCGTGAAATTACGCCTGAAACCGCCCAAACACTCCTGGAAAAACAATTGTATAATTGTGTGGAAGAAATGAAAATTGCCGCAGGCCTACACTACATGCCGCGCGTCTTTTTGATCGAGGCCGATTATATGAATGCGTTTGCCAGCGGATACAGTGAAAAATCCGCCATGGTCGCCATTACTCGCGGATTAGCTGAAAAATTAAATCGCAGCGAATTAACTGCCGTGATGGCACATGAATTAAGCCACATTCGACACATGGATATCAAATTAACATTGATGGCCTCTGTGTTGGCCAACCTCATGCTCATGGTGCTCGATATCTTTTTTTACAGCGCCCTCTTTTCGCGTCGCTCCAATGGAGACGACCGTTCGCGCAATGGCTTAGTGGCCATTATTATTTTGTTACGCTATCTTTTGCCGGTCATTAATATTTTATTATTACTCTATCTCAGTCGCACCCGTGAATACATGGCAGATGCTGGCTCAGTGGAATTATTACGCGACAATCAACCGCTCGCTCAGGCGCTCCTAAAAATTCAAAATGATCACGATAACAATCAAGCACAATATCGCGACGCCTACCAACAAACGCCACATGAAAACGTAAGACGCGAAGCTTACATTTTCGATCCGGTGCAAGCGGGCATTGAGCCCATGACATCCCTCGCCGATGCGTTTTCCACGCATCCGAATTTAAAAGATCGTTTAGCGGCGATTGGTTTCAAACTAAAATGACGATAGGTATCTTACTCACCAATATTGGCACGCCCACCGCCCCCACCCCGCACGCGGTGCGTCGTTATCTACAAGAATTTTTATCGGACAAAAGAATTGTTCCACTGCCCTCACTTTTGTGGAAACCCCTGTTACAGTGCCTCATTTTGCCACGCCGCAAAAAAAGCTCTGCGGAACTGTATCAAAAAATTTGGACAGAACAAGGTTCGCCCTTGCTCGTTTTATCCGAACGTTTAAAAATCGCGTTACAAGAACAATTACAACGGCCTGTTGCTTTAGGCATGCGTTATGGCCGCCCAAGAATCAAAGAGGCACTGCGTGAACTGCAGGCACAAAACGTCGAGCGCGTGCTCATTTTCCCTCTTTATCCGCAATATTCGACGACCACTACCGCCTCCGTATTCGATGTGATTGCTACGCTTTTGAAAAACGGATCTTATTTACCCGAGGTACGTGCCATGAATGATTACGCACGAGAACCCCTTTATATCAAGGCCGTGGCACTCACCATCGAGCAATATTGGCAAACACACGAACAAGCTCACTTATTATTTTCCTTTCACGGTATTCCAGAACAATTAGCCACTCGCGATCCTTACGCATCACTCTGTCGTTATACCGCGGAGGCGATCAGCCAAGAATTAAAACTCAAACCCAACGAATGGACGCTTGCTTTTCAGTCCCGCATAGGCCCGAAAAAATGGCTGACTCCTTACACGGCTGACGTACTACGCACGCTCCCCCGCCAAGGTATCAAAGAAGTGCATGTGATCTGCCCTGGATTTGCCGTCGATTGTCTTGAAACACTAGAAGAAATTGCGCTGCGCGGAAGAAAACAATTTTTGCAGGCAGGAGGCAATATTTTTCATTATATTCCCGCACTAAATGACCACCTTTTACATGTTGAAATTTTAAAGCAATTCATTACTCGGCAGATTCAGGGGTGGTAAAAAATCGATAAAACTTCAAAACAATCTCTTTCTTTAAACTCCGAAAATCGATACCATAAGCGTCATTATTTTATAGCCGAGATAAATATGATCACACTGCAAACCAATTATGGTCCCATACAGATAGAGCTCGATTTTGAAAACACTCCCCAAACAGCCGAAAATTTTTTAACCCATGCTAAAAATGGCTATTACGAAGGGACTATTTTTCACCGTGTCATTAATGGATTTATGATTCAAGGCGGTGGGTTCGACGCCAACATGAAACAAAAAGCCTCTCACCCCTCTATTCAAAATGAAGCAAACAAAAGCCTTGCCAATAAGCGCGGGACAGTGTCCATGGCACGCACGTCTCAGCCACATTCGGCCAGTACGCAATTTTTTATTAATGTCAACGATAACGACTTTCTTAACTTTAGTTCAGAATCCACCAATGGGTGGGGCTATTGTGTATTTGGGAAAGTCATTGATGGCATGGATGTCGTCGACAAGATTAAAGCCGTTTCTACAACCTCTCGCGCAGGACACCAAGATGTCCCTGTTGAGGATGTTGTCATAGAAAAAGTGATCCTATAGGGCAATGGCACTAACTTAAAAAATAGTATATCGTGAACGCGTGCGGGTGCGCGCCCGCGTGCGTCTTACTGACGAGGGTTAACAAACAAGACGGGTTAGCGTGAGACACTCGATGAGAAAATCTCAACGTATCGCCGTCTTCAGCGAAGCACTCTCAACATAGTTATACCCCAACACCGTATTCACCTCTTTCTCCAACTCAAACCGATGCAGTTGATGGTATGACTGTGCCATCATTTTCAACGCCAAAGGCACAGCGGGAGCACCTTGATAATGTTGCACGACTAAGCTCGCGCGATTGGCAGCGGCGACATACGCTCCGCGATCATAATAATATTGCGCAACTTCTAATTGATGATTGGCCAATACATTGCGTAAATAAATCGTATATTGATGCGCAGCAGGAGCGTAATAACTATTGGGATATTGTTTGGCCAACGAGGAAAAATCGACAAAGGATTTTTTGATTTGGGTCAAATCGCGGGTTGCAAAATCGACCGCGAATAATCGCTCGAAAACACCCATGTTTTGATAATAATTGGAGAGCCCACGCATGAAATAGGCATAGTCCACATGCGGATTGGCAGGATGCGCATGGATGAAACGGTCTGCAGCTGCTTCGGCAGAGAGATAGTCGTTGTTTTTATAATAAGCATAAATGATATGCAGCTGGGATTCTTCGGTGTCAGGTCCGTATGGATATTGGACATCTAGCGCTTCGAAACGTTTAATCGCTTCGCCGTAGTTTCTATTGTGTAGCGCTTTCTCGCCTTTTGTGAAAATTTGGCTGGCCGATTGGCCTTTGTAAGCTTCGGATGGGTCTGTTGTGGTTGAACAAGCCGTGGCGAGTAGGGATAGTAGTAAAATACATTTTTGTAGGTGTTTTTGCATTGTTTGGGAACCTTTTGTGTTATCCTTGGGGGCCTTTGAGGGCTTGAGGCCCTCACCCCTTGACCCCCGCTTGCGGGATCGAGCAAGAGGTGGGCTTGAAACCCTCACCCCTTGCCCTCTCCCGCTTGCGGGATCGAGCAAGAGGTGGGCTTGAAACCCTCACCCCTTGCCCTCTCCCGCTTGCGGGAGAGGGGGAGTTGGCGAAAAGAGGATATTATATGGGAAAAATTCAGCAAATCATAACAATTCCTGATCATTTAGCCGGGATGCGTCTTGACCAAGCGTTAGCAAAATTATTAAGCAATCATTCAAGAACTCAAATCCAAGATTGGATCAAAAAAAATCAAATCCAAGTCGATGGACAACAACCCAAAACACGCACCACCGTCATCGGCGGAGAAATCATCCAAATCAATGCCACCCTAAAAGAACAACCCTTGTTTGCAGCAGAAAATATCGCGTTAGATATTATTTATGAAGATGAAACCGTATTAGTGATTAATAAACCTGCCGGCATGGTAGTGCATCCAGCCATTGGAAATAGGAATAACACCTTACTCAACGCCTTATTATTTCACGCCCCCGAATTGCAAAAATTACCCCGCGCGGGAATTGTGCATCGACTGGACAAAGACACGACCGGCCTACTCGTCATCGCAAAAACCGATGCGGCATTACATCATCTCACTGCGCAACTCAAAGCAAGAACCATTACCCGCATTTATCAAGCCATTGTCACCGGCATATTAATCAGCGGCAGCACCATCGATGCCCCCATCGGACGCCATCCACGACAGCGCACTCAGATGGCGGTGACAGAAGAAGGCAAACCCGCGATCACACATTACCGAGTACTAGAACGTTATCGCGCTCACACCCGAATTAAAGTACAACTCGAAACCGGCAGAACCCATCAAATCCGTGTGCATATGGCCCACGTCCATCATCCCGTATTAGGCGATCGCACGTATGGCGGCCATTTACAACTGCCCAAAGGCATTTCCCCCGATCTCATCCAAGCCTTGCGCGCTTTTAAACGCCAAGCGTTACATGCCTATCAACTGGAACTCATTCATCCTGACACGCAAAAATCTGTTCAGTGGGAAGCCCCCTTGCCAGCGGACATGAGCGCTTTGATTCACATTTTACGAGACGATACAAATAAATAATCAGGAGAGAGTCATGCAACCTTTTTATATAAAACCCGAATGGCCAGCTCCGCCGTGTGTGAAAGCTTATACGGTTTTACGATATGACCATCCCGAACGCATCACTGCCAAGACCAATCCATTATTACATCAATTACCCTTGCCTGATGAACCCATATGGATCAAACAAACCCACAGTACCACGGTGTTAAAAGCACTGCCTGAACATCGTGAACAGGAAGCAGATGCGACTTTCACCCATGAGGCAAATCGTATCTGTGCCGTGCTAACAGCCGATTGTTTACCCATTTTAATCTGTCATCGTCAAGGCACACACGTCGCCGCCATCCATGCGGGATGGCGGGGATTGGCGGATGGGATTATTGAAGAGACTATTAACGCCTTACAGCAATCCCCCGAAGATCTCATCGCCTGGTTCGGCCCCGCTATTGGTCCTGACCGTTTTGCGGTGAAAAAAGAGGTGTATGACGCCTTCACACTGCCTCATCCAGAAGCAGCAGAAGCCTTTAAGAACATTGGCCCTGAACATTGGCTAGCCGATATTTACGCCTTAGCGCGACTGCGTCTCTGCAAGTTGGGCATCACCCAAATATATGGCGGCTCGTTTTGCACTTACCAAGACAAAGAACGCTTCTTTTCCTTCCGCCGCGATGGCGCCTTAGCAGGACGGATGGTGAGTTTGATTTGGTTTGATTGATTGTATTTAACCCTTTCAGCAGACCTAATCGCGCCCGCGTGCGTCTTTTGATAAAAAACGCACGCGGGCATGGGCTCGCACGCGGGCGCGATCACACAGATGCAAACCACCGCATATTATAGTAATATAAATATAAGGCTCCCAAGCGTCGATAAAAAGGAAACCAAATGAACGTTGCCCGCACTCTTGTGACTTTATTTGTTACCCTTGTCTCTTATATTGCGATAAACGCCACCGCTGCCCAACCTGTGAACAACTTAGCCCCCATGTTGCAAAAAGTCTTACCGGCTGTCGTCAACATTCGCGCTGATATCAAAATTACAGACATCACTACCTTAAGCCGCCTAGAGCGAGAAAGAGGCAATTTCCCCCCTGGCACACCGATTCCCGATCGCTTTTTATCGGTCGCCTCAGGCGTCATCGTCGATGCCGTAAAAGGGTATATTTTAACGAATGCACACGTCATCGAAGATGCCCAAACCATTACCGTCACTCTCAGCGACAATCGCCACTATACAGCAAAATTAATTGGCCTAGACAAACCATTTGACATCGCTTTGCTGCAAATTAAAGCAAAAAACTTAACTGCCATTCCTTTTGGCGATTCCAACAAACTCAATGTGGGCGACAATGTAGAAACCATAGGCAACCCCTTCGGCTTAAATCAAACCGTCACCTCCGGCATCGTGAGCGCCCTGGGGCGAGCGAATTTAGGCATTGAGAGCAATGAAAATTTCATTCAAATTGATGCCCCCATCAATCCGGGTAATTCAGGGGGAGCCCTGCTGAATCAAACAGGGCAACTCATCGGCATCAATACGGCCATCTTATCGCCAGAGCGCGGCAGTATCGGCATTGGTTTCGCCATCCCCATCAATATGGCAAAAAGCATCATGGACCAGTTGATTCAATATGGTGATGTGAAACGAGGCGTGCTCGGCATTGGCGCGCAAGACATTACACCGGATTTAGCCAACGCCTTAGACCTCGCCAGTCTGAAAGGAGCCGTCGTGACACTGGTGCGTGGTGATACACCCGCACAAAAAGCCGGCATGGAAATTGGTGATATTATTACCTCCATCAACGGCGTTGATGTGAAAAACAGTAACGATGTGGTCAACACAGTCAGCCTGTTGCGTGTGGATTCTAAAGTGAACATCAACATCATACGCGATAAAAAACCCATGGTACTTTCAACCGTCTTGATTGACTCGAAAAAAATAAAAGAAATGAGTGAAAAAGTCGATCCTTTCCTTTATGGTGTCGCCTTGAAAAACTTTAGTTTATATAGCCCCTTTCATGGTGCCATCAAAGGGGTATTAGTCGTTTCTGTGGAAGAAGACAGCCACGCCTGGCAAGCGGATTTACGCGCAGGCGATGTCATCCTCTCTGCCAATCGTCAACGTGTGGTGAATGTGGATGATTTGCAAAAAAGGGTTGCTGAATCGAAAGATTCTGTCTTACTGAATGTATTACGCGGTGCCGGGGCTATTTTCCTGGTCATCACTAAGGAATCGTAACTCATGAGAATTTTGTTAGTAGAAGATGATGAATTATTAGGCGATGGCTTACGCACAGGCCTCATCCAATATGGCTATACCGTTGACTGGCTCAAAGATGGTCTTTCAGCCGATCAAGCATTGAAAACCGATAATTTCGATCTTGTCGTGCTCGACTTAGGTCTGCCTAAAATGTCTGGCATTAGCGTGTTACAAAATCTACGCGCACGTGGATTAACCATGCCCGTCTTAATTTTAACCGCGCGCGAATCGGTTGAAGATCGCGTCAAAGGATTGGACAGCGGCGCCGATGATTACTTGACAAAACCATTTGATTTAGATGAGTTGTGCGCCCGATTACGCGCACTGCAACGACGTTTTTCATCGCGTGCTGAGCCTCTGCTCGTCCATGAAAACATTCAACTGGATCCCGCCTCGCACACAGTCACCTTGAATAATGAAGTCGTGAGTGTCTCACGCCGCGAATTTGCCTTGCTCTGCAAACTATTAGAAAACGCCGGACGTGTGCTATCCCGCGAACATTTAACACAATCATTGTATGGATGGGGAGAAGATGTCGACAGCAACGCGCTCGAAGTGCATGTGCATAATTTACGTAAAAAATTCGGCCAAGATTTTATCCGCACCATTCGCGGCATTGGCTATATGATTGACAAAAGCAAAGACGAACAATAGTCCCCAGGGCTAAATAGTTGCTGTGGTTCACCCATTGGTGGGCACGCTTCGCTTTGCCCACCCTACGGCTCATCAGGCCGATAGGCCTGGGTAAAAATGCAAACATGATAAGGGTCTGTCAAAGAATAACTTTCACTTCTAGCGCCCAGATGGAGGTCAGATTTGAAAGCTTTATTATGCGAAAAAATGCGCGCATAGTTGCGCTATGTAAGCGTTTTTTCGCATAATAAAGCTTTCAAAGATGGCCTCCAGATGGGATGCTAGAAGTGAAAGTTATTCTTTGACAGACCCTAAAGCCCTGAAGGGGCGCAACAAAAACTCCCGCGTTAGCGGGAACTACCGGAACGAGCAATGATTGTTTCCATACGCCAGTTTTTATTAATCAGCTTACTCATCAGCATAGCGCTTGCTTCGTCTATTTCAGCCATTGGAAATTATTTACTCGATAAACAAGTCACAGGAAATTACCTAGACGGCCAGTTGACCAAGATATTTGCTTTTATCGAAGTGCTCAATCAATCGGCGAAGACAGATAACAATGTCCGCGAACAAATTAACCATTATTTTACCGCCACCACTGCAAAAAACATTGTGTTTCAAGTGTGGAGCAAAGACAAAAAACTCATTCTCTTTTCTTCGCGACGCACCCTTCCTTCGTTGTCAGACGTTCCCATCGGTTTCAGCGATAAAAAAATATATGGCAATAATTGGCGTGTCTTTGCCGAATATGATTCTTCCGAAAACAAAGTAGTCATTGCCGAACTCTCTGAAATTCGCAGCAAATTAGCGGACGACATCACACGCAGCAATGCGTACATATTACTCGTGACTTATCCATTATTCGGTATTTTAGTCTGGCTAATCGTCGGTCTTGCTTTGCGTTCTGTGACACGCGTGACCAGTGAAATTTCCAATCGCGCCTCCACTTATCTTGAACCGGTGGACGCAACCACGATTCCCATCGAAATTAAACCATTGGTCGTCGAGTTAAACCAACTTTTTATACGCTTAAAACTCGCCTTTGAACGCAACAAACGTTTCGCCGCGGATGCCGCACATGAATTACGTACACCGTTGGCAGCCTTAAAAACACAGGCCCAGGTCGCACTCAAGGCCAGCAACGAATTGGAACGACACAATGCTTTGCTAAAAGTGTTACAAAGTGTCGATCGCAGCTCACATTTAGTCACACAGTTATTGACCTTGAGTCGCCTTGGACAAGAAGAAGCCTTAGAAGATTTAAGACCGGTGGACTTGCACAAATTAGCCACGGAAATCATCGCCTATCTTGTCCCTGTGGCCTTGGAAAAACACATTGAAATAGAACTCTCTCCGCCTCCCAAAAAAACCATTGTATTAGGCAATGACATTACACTCGGCATTCTCATCCGTAATATTGTCGACAACGCCATCCGTTACACACCGCCCGCGGGTGAAGTAAAAGTCCAGATATTGAATAAAAAACATCAAATTATTTTTCGCGTCATCGACAGTGGTCCCGGCATTCCACCGGAATTCCGAGAACGCGTCTTTGAACGCTTCTTCCGCATTTTGGGAACAAAAGCCTCTGGCAGCGGCTTAGGCTTGGCCATCGTCAGTCAAATTGCTGACTTGCATCATGCAACCGTTGCGTTAGAAATACCTGCAAATGGAGTAGGCTTACAGTTTGATGTTATTTTTCAGGTATATACCCATTACACCTGAAGATACGATTTTTTAACGCCCATCTTACGTCGAATTTGAAACGATTTTCAATTAAAAAACCCTCACAATACCGCAAGTATTGCTTCGGTTTTTTTAATTGAAAATCGTTTCAACTTCTCGTAATCTGGACGTTAAAATCTCGCATCTTCAGGTGTAATGGGTATAACTCAATGGAACACTTCGACACTATCAAAAATGGCACCACTCTTTTAACACCCAATCGTCGATTGGCCGCGACCTTATTCAAGGCGTACAACGAATGGCAAACGAGGCGCGGCACATCCTGTTGGCTAACTTTAGATATATTACCTTTCACGAGTTGGATTGAGCGCACTTGGCAAACGTGTTGCAGTGAAACCCTCGCAGCGCATCCTGTCATATTAACTCCCCATCAAGAACTGATTTTATGGGAAGATATTGTGCGTCAGTCAACAGAAGGACAATACTTATTACAAATCTCGCGCACCGCTGAACTCGCTAAATCCGCCTGGGCTCTCTTGAAACAATGGCGCGTTTCCTTCGATCATCCGTTATTGCGCACCACCGAAGATAATCTCATTTTCCAAAAATGGGCGGAGCAATTTCAAAGGCTCTGCCAAAAAAATACTGCGCTGGACACCCATAGCCTGGTCGATCAGGTGGCAAATAAAATAGAATCGAAACAGATTAAACCTCCTCAACACATCGTATTAACAGGGTTCACGGAACTCTCTCCACAACAAAAACATTTACTGCACGTGTGCGAACAATTTGGCAGCGACATCACGCATGGGCATTTTTTTTCACTGTCCGCTCCGCAAAAAAGTGCGCGTGTTTCGCTAGAAAATGAAGAAACAGAAATTCGCACCATGGCACTCTGGGCCAAAAATAGGTTGGCCCGCCATCCAACAGATCCCATTAAAATAGGCTGCGTCATCCCGCGACTAGAAACCATACGCGACGATATCATTCGTATTTTTTCGGCTGTTTTTATGCAAGATTACGGTTACACATTAAACCCAACGATACTGCCTTTTAATATTTCAGCCGGAAAAAGTTTAGCGGATTACCCTGTCATTCATATGGCATTGCAAATATGGAATCTCACTCGTGGATCAATTTCATTAAATGACTGCTGCCAGTTGCTGCGATCCCCTTTTCTGGGAGAAGCAGAAAGTGAAATGTTGCAGCGTGCGCAACTTGAAAGTGTATTGCGACGAAACAATGTGTTGCAATTGTCGCTGAGAGACTGTGCGGAAGTGGAAAAATATGCGCCTTGTTTGGCGGCTCGATTAAAGCGGTTTTATGCTGTGGATAGAGATTTACTGGGGGGCTCCCCACTGGAAGCGTGCGGGGAGATGGGATGGCCGGGTGAGCGCACGTTGAATAGCCAAGAATATCAAGTGGTGCAACGTTTTCTGGAATTATTAAGTGAATATGCTCGTTTTGATCCCTTTCTTGCGCCAAAAAGCCCAGAACAAGCATTACATTATTTAACACTCCTCACCAGCAAAACTATTTTCCAACCGCAAACCCCCGAAGCACCGATTCAAATTTTAGGAACATTAGAAGCGGCAGAGATGCCCTTTGATTATCTGTGGGTTATGGGTTTGGATGACAACCGATGGCCGCCCGCACCCAAGCCTAATCCCTTGATCCCGCAGAAATTACAAAAATTATTGCACATGCCGCATGCGACCGCCGAACGTGAACTCATTTATTGCGAACGGTTGCTCGCGCAATTGCAAATGAATACGCAAGAAATTCTATTCAGCTATGCGAGAGAACGAGAAGGCATGGAATGTCGCCCCAGCCCCATCATTCTGCCCATCACAGAAATGACTCCAGCAGAGCTGATGTTAACCGATGCAATCTCTCCCGCTACCCTGATTATGCAATCGACATCGCTTGAAACATTTCTCGATGAAAAAGCTCCTGCTTGCACGGGCGAAAAAGTCCGTGGCGGTATCCATATTTTCAAACAACAAGCCGCATGTCCTTTTAAAGCGTTTGCGGAATGCCGCCTGCACGCGCGCGCCGTCGATGAACCCACTCCTGGGTTACGCGCCTTCGAACGCGGCATCATTCTGCACAAGGCCTTGGAACTTTTTTGGCAGGAATTTCAGCAGCAAGATGCGCTACTCGCCTGTGATGAT
>Ga0207096_1107_pt2 | contig 15208 bp, 10 predicted proteins | sample Alteio_BWMinHeat_86_FD_153547 | JGI IMG/M metagenome (GOLD analysis project Ga0207096, IMG submission 153547) | Enriched cells from forest soil in Barre Woods Harvard Forest LTER site, Petersham, Massachusetts, United States -... | ecosystem: Environmental > Terrestrial > Soil > Temperate forest >...
GAAGCAGCGGGTGACAATGCACGCACCTGGCGCAAAACGATGGGAGAAAAACTGGAAATCAACGGCGGGGTTTTGCTTTTCCACTCGCGTTGGATATCCAATAACACGGTTTCAACCGTCTCTTTCTCTCGCCCCGGGAGCGCTTTAATTTCAACATTCGCCGCAAGAGAATGTTGGTGGAGACAAGCAATCACTTCCCTAAAAGAGGGGATTTTTTCTCCCGCAAAACGCGGATCAAACCACGAGCCCGCATCCAATGTTCTTAAATAAGAAAAATCACTGTCTGAGACTCGCCCTCTGCCATTGGTCGTCCGATCGACTGTTTCATCATGGAAGACAACCGCCACCCCATCTCTGGACAGCATCACATCGAATTCCACCCAATGCGCACCGAGTTCTTTCGCTTTTAAAAAGGCAGATAAGGTATTTTCAGGCGCATATCGACTGGCACCACGATGGGCGATAAACGGTGGAGAGAATGTAAATAGTATACCCATTCTGTAGACTATAGCGTAAAATACGCGGCATGTTAACCGCCATCCATTCGATATATGAACATCCCACCTGGGGAAATCTTCACGGGGCCAGCATTGGTTTGACCTTGAGCGAAAGCCTGCTTCAGGCAAAAACGCCCATCGTCATTATTGCCCCCGATACCTTAACAGCAACCCGAATTGAGCATGAATTAAACTTCTTTAACCCAGATCAATCCATTATTCATTTCCCCGATTGGGAAACATTACCCTATGATCAATTCTCGCCCCACCAAGATATTGTCTCAGAACGGTTGGCAGCTTTAAATCATATCCCGCAGTTAACAAAAGGGGTCATTATTACCTCGATTGCGACTTTAATGCATCGGTTGCCCCCTCGTTCCTACCTACAAGGGCATACTTTTTTACTTCGTATCGGAGATCGATTAGACCTGCAAGCCATGCGCCATCGCTTAGAGCATGCGGGATATCGTTGTGTTGATCAAGTACGGGAACATGGCGAATTTGCCGTGCGCGGATCTATCCTGGATTTATTCCCCATGGGAAGCACTATTCCTTATCGCATTGATTTGTTCGATGATGAAATCGATTCTATCCGCACTTTTTCTCCTGACAACCAACGTTCCCTCGATAAAGTCGATAAAATTCAATTGCTGCCCGCCAAAGAGTTTCCTTTGGATGAGACGGGCATTGATCAATTCCGCCAAGCGTGGCGTGATACGTTTAGTGGTAATCCACTCAATAGCTCTCTTTATCAAGATGTCAGTGAAGGCATTGCCACACCAGGCATCGAATATTATTTACCCCTATTTTTTACCACAACAGAGACTTTTTTTGATTACCTCCCGACGAATAGTCTCATCTTCCAATTAAAAGATGTCTACGCCAAGGCAGAAGAATTTGCCAACGAAATTGCGCAGCGTTTTGAACAAAGACGTTTCGATGTGACACGTCCGCTTTTACCTCCCGCCACGGCATTTCTTTCTACAGCGGATTTATTTCATCGCATTAAACAATATTCCCCTATTAAAATTCATTCTGAATCGGTTTCATCGGGTTATAATTTTGCGACACAACCCCCTCTTACGTTTAATATTGATTATAAATCCACACAACCTTTGCAATCCTTGGAGCGCTTTTTAGCGGACTACTCCGGACGAGTGCTTTTTTGCGCCGAGACACCCGGGCGCCGCGAAGTCTTATTACAACTTTTTCAACAGATCAAACTGTCACCCCACCCTTTTACGACATGGGCTGATTTTCTGCACGATACACACAAAATAGGCATGACGGTCGCTCCACTCGATGAAGGACTCATTTTAGACGATCCCTCCATCGCACTCATTACCGAGGCACAGTTATTCGGCAAACGCATCATGCAGCGACGACGACGCAAAGTCACTGCTCAAGATACGGATGCCATCATTAAAAATTTAACGGAATTACAAATAGGCGATCCCATTGTACATATCGAACATGGCATTGGACGTTATTTAGGATTACAAACACTGACTGTCTCAGAACGTGTGACAGAGTTTCTTTGCTTAGAATATGCCGACAACGCCAAGTTATATGTCCCCGTCTCTTCCTTGCATTTAATCAGTCGCTATAGCGGTGCAGACAAAGAACACGCCCCCTTGCATAAACTGGGCACTGAACAATGGCAACGCACAAAACGTAAAGCCGCCGAACAAGTGCGTGACGTCGCCGCAGAACTTTTAAATATTTATGCTCACCGCGCCGCTCGCCCCGGTGTTGCGTGCCTTGCACCCAATGATCAATATGCGGCTTTTGCTGCCGCCTTTCCCTTTGAAGAAACACCCGATCAACAACGAGCGATCGAACAAGTGATAGCGGATATGATGTCTGACAAACCGATGGACCGATTAGTGTGCGGCGATGTCGGATTTGGCAAGACCGAAGTCGCCATGCGCGCCGCTTTTTTAGCGGTGCAAAATAATAAGCAAGTGTCTGTGTTAGTCCCGACCACATTATTAGCACAACAACATTTCCAAAATTTCCAAGATCGATTTGCCGACTGGCCCATACAAGTGGCGCTGCTTTCCCGCTTCAAATCAGACAAAGAACAAAATCAAACGCTTAAACAACTTGCAGAAGGGAAAGTAGATATTGTGATTGGCACGCACAAATTGCTGCAAGACACCATTCAATTTAAATCGTTAGGGCTTGTTGTCATTGACGAAGAACATCGTTTCGGCGTGCAACAAAAAGAACGTCTTAAAACATTACGCACCGAAGTCGATATTTTGACCTTAACAGCAACCCCAATTCCGCGCACACTGAACATGGCTTTTGCCGGCATGCGCGATTTGTCGTTAATTGCCACACCACCCGCACGTCGTTTGTCCATCAAGACTTTTGTGCATGAATTTCAGCATATGCTCATTCAAGAAGCCATGTTGCGTGAGATTACTCGCGGTGGGCAGGTGTATTTCTTACATAATGAAGTCAGTAGCATCAATAAAATGGCGCATGAATTAGAAAAACTCATTCCCGAAGCCCGCGTGAGCATCGCGCATGGACAAATGCGTGAACGTGAGTTAGAACAAGTCATGTCTGATTTTTATCATCGACGATTTAATGTATTAGTATGCTCCACCATCATCGAAAGCGGAATCGATGTTCCTTCTGCCAACACCATTATTATTAATCGCGCTGACAAATTTGGGCTCGCGCAATTACATCAGTTACGTGGACGAGTCGGCCGCTCCCATCATCAAGCGTATGCGTACTTACTGACTCCTGCGCAAAAAAAATTATCCTCCGACGCCATGAAACGCTTGGAGGCCATCGCTTCCTTGGAAGCCTTAGGCATCGGATTTACCTTGGCCACGCATGATTTGGAAATTCGCGGTGCGGGCGAGCTGTTGGGCGAAGAACAAAGCGGGAATATTCATGCCATTGGTTTTTCACTTTACATGGAATTGTTGGCACGCGCTGTGGACGCCTTAAAAACAGGCAAAGAACTCGACGCTGAACTCACCTTATCGTCAGGCACTGAAATTGATTTACAAATAACCGCGTTAATTCCCGATGCTTATTTGGGAGATGTGCAATTGCGATTACAATTTTACAAACGGATTGCCAGCACAAAAAACTCCGCTGAACTCGATGAAATTCAGGTCGAAATGATTGATCGTTTCGGACTCTTGCCTGATCCCTTAAAAAACTTATTTGCCATCAGCTTACTAAGACAGCAAGCTGAAAAAAAGGGCATTACAAAAATTGAGGCGAACGCCAAGGGAGGAAAAATAGAGTTTGGTGACAAACCGAATGTGGACCCCATGAAAATCATCAAACTCATTCAGACCGATGCCAAACAGTTTCGGTTAGAGGGACCCACTCGACTGCGCTTCACTTTAGAAAACCACGAGACCAAGGAACGAATCGCCATCATCACTGCCATTTTAGAACGTTTTTAGGCTCTGTCAAACAATAACTTCCTCTTTTGGCGCCCAGATGAGGCTCAGATTTGAAAGATTTTCTTGCGGAAAAATGCGCGCATAGTTACTCTTATGTAAGCGTTTTTCCACAAGAAAATCTTTCAAAGATGAGCCTCAGATGGGATGCCAAAAGAGGAAGTTATTGTTTGACAGAGCCTTAAGAGGTATATGCATCATGCTAAAAAGACTTCTCCCGCGTCAAGATGGATTTTTTAAGTTATTCCAACAAACTACGGATATTTTAGTGTTAACAGCCACTGAATTTCACATGATGTTATTGGACTTAGACAATCAACAAAAATACGTTGATGCCATTGCCGCCCATGAAAACGAAGGTGATGATCTCGCGCATGCCACTTTTGAATTACTGCATAAAACATTCATCACCCCTTTTGACCGTTATGATATTCATCAACTCACCAGCAAATTAGACGACATTTTAGATTTAATCAATCGCTGCGCACAACGATTTCCCATTTATCAACTCAAGACGATTCCATCTGAAATGATTGAACTGGCAGAACTTCATGTGCAATGCACTAAATTACTTAAAAAAGCCATTTATCGTTTGAACTCTTTAAAGAAATCCAATGAAATTCTGGCCTTTTGTGCCGACTTAGATTTCTTAGAAAGCAAGGCCCATGTTTTGGTGCTCGCAGGTGAAAAAGATTTATTTGAAAATGAAAAAGATTTCAAAACATTTTTCAAATTGAAAGAAAGTTATAGTCAGACAAAAGCCATGATTAATAGTTGCCAAGATGTGGCGAATGTTATTAAGGGGATTGTGCTTGAATATTCGTAAAAGGATAAAATTTTATTATGTTATTAATCATCATCACCATCACCCTAGCCTTCATCTTCGATTTCCTAAACGGCTTCCACGACGCCGCAAACTCCATTGCCACCATCGTATCCACACGCGTATTAAAACCGCATTGGGCCGTAGTATGGGCGGCTTTCTTTAACTTTATTGCGTTTTTATTTTTTGGCCTACACGTTGCCAATACCATGGGCACGGGCCTTATTGATCCTAGCATTGTTTCAACACCCATGATTTTTTCCGCATTGGTCGGATCCATTTTTTGGAATGTATTTACCTGGTATTTTGGCCTACCGTCCAGCTCTTCACATGCCCTCATTGGCGGCATATTGGGTGCAGGCATTGCCAAAGCCGGTTTTGCCCCCTTAAAAATGGGCGGGATTTTAAAAGTGATTATTGCGATTGTCGTATCACCTCTACTCGGCATGATATTGGGTGGTATTTTAATGTTAATCACGGCACGGTTATTTTTTTATGCCACTCCGCATTATATTGATTCCTGGTTTCGCAAATTACAATTTGTTTCCGCCGCGTTTATCAGCTTAGGCCATGGCGGCAACGATGCGCAAAAAACCATGGGCATTATCGCCATATTATTATATTCAGCGCATTTACTCGGCGACACGTTTTATGTTCCCCTGTGGGTCATCCTCACGTGTAATTTTATTATTGCACTAGGCACTTTTTTTGGTGGCTGGCGCATTGTCAAAACCATGGGCATGAAAATCACCAAACTCAAACCCATCAGTGGTTTCTGCGCTGAAACGGCCAGCGCACTCACCTTATTTTTAGCCACCGCACTCGGCATTCCCGTTTCAACCACTCACACCATCACCGGCGCCATTGTCGGCGTCGGCTCATTACACGGCGCAACAGCCGTACGCTGGGGCATCGCCCGCAAAATCGTCTGGGCTTGGATATTAACCATTCCTGCAGCAGGGATTGTTTCTGCAGGTGTTTTTATTCTGTTTGTAACCATTCAGCGGTTGCCACTGGTCCAATCGTGAACGCACCCGCGTGCGCGTGCGCGTGCGCGCCCGTCTTTGGCGTAGGGTGGGCACGCTGCGCTTTGCCCACCCTACTTGTCTAATTTCCTAAGAAACGCCAACTTTTCCGCTATTTTTATCTCCATCCCACGTGGGACGGGATGGTAATACGTTTTGGGTTCAAACCCTTCTGGAAAATAATTCTCATTCGGAACGTAAGCATATGGTTCATCGTGAGCATAAATGTAGGCCTTCCCATAACCTAATTGCTTCATTAATTTCGTGGGAGCATTGCGTAAATGAAGAGGAACTTCTTGTGAGCCTTGCGTTTTCACATCACGCATGGCAGCAGAAAATGCCGTGTAAACCGCATTACTTTTGGGAGCAACCGCCATATAGACAATCGCTTGTGCCAGTGCTAACTCTCCTTCTGGACTGCCCAAGCGTTCTTGTACTGCAGAAGCATCAAGCGCCAATGTCAGTGCGCGTGGATCCGCATTCCCAATGTCTTCACTAGCCATGCGAATGATGCGGCGGGCAATATATAAAGGATCACATCCCCCATCCAGCATACGCGCCAACCAATACAAAGCAGCATCAGGAGAGGAACCACGCACCGATTTATGTAAAGCAGAAATTTGATCGTAAAAAGCCTCACCCCCCTTATCAAAACGACGCACACTTTCTTGAATCACTTCAGATAATAAATCCGCTGTCACCACTAAGTTATTGCCTTTGCGCTCGGAAAAATCCGCAATGATTTCAATTAAATTTAATACTTGTCTTGCATCACCATCCGCCGCTTGTACTAATATTTTTTGTAATTCAATAGGGAAATCAATGGGCAATTGGCCCAAGCCTCGCTCTTTATCATGCAGAGCATGCGCCAAAATATCCAACAAATTTTCCTCACTCAAGCTTTTTAAAACATAGACCCGCGCGCGCGATAACAAGGCGTTATTGAGCTCAAAAGAAGGATTTTCAGTGGTCGCGCCAATCAAGGTCAATGTTCCATTTTCAACATAGGGCAGAAAAGCATCTTGCTGTGCCTTATTAAACCGATGCACTTCATCCACAAATAAAATAGTCGCTTGATTTTTTTCTTCGCGTGCACGAGTCGCTTCGTCCACCAAGGCACGAATGTCTTTGACTCCGGAAAAAATAGCCGATATTTTTTCAAAACGCGCCTTTGCTTTGTCCGCAAGCAACTGGGCCAATGTGGTCTTACCTGTTCCCGGAGGCCCCCATAAAATCATGGAATGGACAATGCCTTGCTCTATCGCCTTGCGTAGTGGTTTGTCTTTTCCTAATAAATGTTCTTGCCCAACGAATTCGTCCAATGCGATGGGTCGCATGCGCGCCGCTAACGGCTCATAAGGATTATCGTTTGGTTTCATCAATCACATCGACGTGCAATAGCGGTTTAAAAGAAAATAAGGCCGTCGCCAACGGAGCATTTAATTTGACGTTTTTAAAAGTGATTCTCGTCACATGACCTAATCGATCTTGTAATTGCATGACGCGAATTTGTTTCTGGATAAATGTTAATTGGATGTCTGCAAACATATTGTCATTATCTTTTGGCTTTAATAAAAATGTTTGTGAAGTCGGTGTGTGAGAGATTTCTTTTACAAAAAAATCTTTTTCCAGCGTTAAATTCGCGTCACTGAGCAAAAACGCCGGACTTTGTCCGGTGGACTTGGAAAAAGACTTAATCGTGACTTGCTCTAAATCGGGGTCGTAAATCCATAGCCGTGCTCCATTCGCAATGATCAATTGTGTCATAGGAGAAGTCACTTCCCAACGAAACTTTCCCGGCCGCTGCAAACTGATATGGCCTTGAGATTGTTGCATAGTCTTGCCTTGAATGACTTGTGAGAAATCCGCTTGCAGGGTATGAATGTTTAAAAGTAGACGAGTTAATGCTTCACTCGGAGACTCCGCGTAAGCGAAGGCACAGAAAAATACACTTACAATAAACAGGATTTTTTTAATCATCAATAATTCCTTCTAAAAATCACGCCGGCGGTGGCGGAGCCATCACCTCACGTGAACCGCTTCCATCCATACTCGTCACAATACCCGCCGCCTCCATATCTTCCATCATACGAGCAGCCCGGTTATAACCAATCTTCAAGCGACGCTGCACCAGTGAAATAGAAGCCCGCCGCGCCTCCGTCACCACACGGACCGCTTGATCATATAAAGGATCCGCCTCCCCTTCGTTGCCCGACGTCTCGGCCTGATCACTCCCACCTTCTGTGACTTCAGTTAAGTATTGAGGCTTACCATACGTTTGCCACGCGGCGACAACACGATGTACTTCTTCATCTGCCACGAAAGCACCATGCACACGCACCGGTAACCCCGTGCCCGGCGGGAGATATAACATATCGCCATTTCCTAAAAGCTGTTCAGCGCCCTGTTGATCGAGAATGGTGCGCGAATCAATGCGAGAAGACACTTGGAAAGCAATACGGGTGGGAATATTTGCCTTGATAAGCCCCGTAATCACATCCACTGAGGGTCTTTGAGTCGCTAAAATTAAATGGATACCCGCTGCACGGGCTTTTTGTGCGATACGTGTAATCAAATCTTCGACTTTCTTGCCGACAACCATCATCATATCCGCTAATTCATCCGCAACAACAACAATAGTGGGCAAAGGTTCTAAAGTGGGCAATTGTCCACCCTCACCCGCTAACCACGGCGGAGCAGGCAACGGCTGGCCTTGCTTGATCGCCTCTTGCGTTTTTTGATTGTAACCGGCGAGATTCCTGACCCCTAAAAAAGCCATCAACCGGTAACGTCTATCCATTTCCGCCACACACCAGCGCAAAGCATTGGCAGCATCTTTCATGTCCGTAATGACGGGAGTCAATAAATGAGGAATCCCTTCATAGATAGAAAGTTCCAACATTTTAGGATCAATTAATATCAGTCGTAATTGGTCCGGTGTCGCCTTAAATAACATGCTTAATAACATCGCATTGATGCTGACAGACTTGCCCGAACCTGTCGTCCCCGCCGCCAATAAATGAGGCATCTTCCCCAAATCAACGACCACAGGAAACCCGGATATATCTTTCCCCAACGCTAAACTCACCGGGGATCGTGATTGTGCATAGCGCGTTGATTCGAGTAAGTCGCGCAAACAAACGATTTCACGCGATTCATTCGGTAGTTCTAATCCAATCACGGATTTACCCGGAATGACTTCAACCACACGCACACTGGTCACCGACAGCGAACGTGCAATATCTTTCGCTAGCCCGGTGATTTTGCTCACCTTCACCCCCGGCGCTAATTCCAATTCGAACCGTGTAATGACCGGACCCGGATGAACAGCAGAAACCCTGACTGTCACGCCAAAGTCCAATAACCGCTGTTCCACCTGTTTGGATAATTCGTCGAAATTCATGTTGGCAAAGGCTTGCGTGGTTTTTGCTGCGGGCGGATCTAATAAGGTAAGAGGGGGTAATGTTCCCGGTTTTAAGGTGACCGTCGATACGATTTTTTTGCTGGAAGGCGTTGATTTTTTCGTGGAAGCTGAGACTGAAATAAGCGGTTCTTGCTCTGTTTTCACGACCACTTTCTTCGGCGTTCTTTTAAATTTTGCCATGATTTTTTCTACGAGAGGTTCTTTTTTGACAGCTGGGGGAGTGAGACGAGGCGCTTCAGCGGTCACCAAACTCTTCTTAGTCCATAAGTTGTCCCAACACTGTATGACTGTTTTGCCGATAAGATCAATGAGCCCTATCCACGAAAACCCGGTAAACAGCGTGATTCCGCACAGAAAAGTGGTGACAAGGAGCAAGAGCGTCCCCACCAAATTAAATGTTTCCGTCAATCCTGAGCCAATTAAATCCCCCAAAATACCGCCGGCCGTAATCGGCAGAGCGCTAGCCTCAAATGAAAACATTCGGTTCGCCAAACCGCAGCTGCTCATAATGAGCATGATCAAACCGAGCGTCTTGAAAATGAAATCACTGCTCACTCTAAGACGACTTTGTTGAAGATTTTTTTGTAACCCGACCCACGCCGCAAAAACCATCATCGGCGGGAAAAGATAGGCAATATAGCCAAAAAAAGATAGAAAAACGTCAGACACAAAAGACCCGACCCGTCCTCCCCAATTGAGGATGTGCCCTTTCACCCCCGTACTCAACCACCCGGGATCTGTAGTGTGATATGTCATAAAAGAAACCAGTAAAAATAAGGCCGTGGCTATTGAAACGAGTAAGAGACCTTCGCGTAGGCGGTTTCCCATATGAACTCCTAGAGGCTTATGATTGGATTTGTTTTGTGCGGCTTGCTTCAAAGGTGACTCCCTGTTTTTGTCACTTTACGCGACTAGTATCTTCTCGTACTATACCACTCTTACTTAAAACGAAAAACTACCCCTATGACAAATATCAAACACCATCGATTAATTATTCTCGGATCAGGCCCCGCAGGCTATACGGCCGCCATTTATGCTGCACGCGCCAATTTAAAGCCGGTTCTGATTTCCGGCATGGAACCCGGCGGTCAGTTGACCACAACCACCGATGTCGACAATTGGCCAGGGGATGTGGAAGGCTTGCAAGGCCCTGTTCTGATGGAACGTATGAAGCGCCATGCCGAGCGTTTTAACACAGAAATCCTCTTTGATCATATTCAATCTGCAGATCTCAAAAAAAGACCTTTTGTTTTACAGGGTGAAACGACTTATACCTGTGATGCTTTAATTATCGCCACGGGCGCGCGGGCACAATATTTGGGTCTGCCTTCTGAAAAGGCCTTTATGGGAAAAGGCGTTTCTGCTTGCGCTACCTGTGATGGCTTTTTTTACCGTAATCAAAAAGTCGTCGTCGTGGGCGGTGGAAATACAGCTGTAGAAGAAGCACTCTATTTGTCGAACATTGCATCTTTCGTCACCGTTGTGCATCGCCGCGATCAGTTCCGTGCTGAAAGAATTCTCTGTGATCAATTGATGAAAAAAAGCGTTTCTGAGGGGGGGAATATTCAGGTGGAATGGAATCATGTGACTGACGAAATTCTCGGTGATGCAACCGGGGTCACGGGCATTCGCGTTCAAAATGTGTTGACCCAAGAAACAAAAACACTGGATGTCAACGGCGTATTCATCGCTATTGGCCATAAACCCAACACAGAGATTTTTATCGACCAGCTTGATATGCAGAACGGTTATATCACCGTTAAGAGCGGCCTGGATGGCGCCGCCACCGCCACCTCCATTCCCGGCGTTTTTGCAGCCGGCGATGTAGCTGACCACATCTACCGCCAAGCCGTCACCTCAGCCGGATCGGGGTGCATGGCCGCATTGGATGCGGATAAGTTTTTGGGGGAAAATAAACGGTAGGGTGGGTGTAGGTTGCTTCTCTCTTTAATTTCAGGCATCATCTACGCTCAAAATTAAAACGAAGGGCCCGCATTAACATGGCAAAAGAAGATCAAATCGAAATGGACGGGACGGTCATTGATACCCTCCCGAATACAATGTTTAGAGTACAGCTCGAAAATGGGCACATTGTCATTGCACATATCTCCGGAAAAATGCGTAAAAATTATATCCGAATATTAAAAGGTGACAAAGTCACCGTACAATTAACTCCGTATGATTTAACGAAAGGCCGCATCACTTTCCGCAGCCGCGATGGTAGTAGCGGGAGTGCTAGTAGCAGTAGCAGCAGTAGTAGTAGCGCAGCAACAGAATAATTAAAATTGCCACTGGCCAAATCGTGAACACGCCCGAGCCCGCGTGCGTGCCCGTCTTTGTTTGTGAGTGCGCTATAAAACAAAGACGGACACGCACGCGGGCTCGGGCGCGTTCACGATTGGCGCAGTGATAAACGCAGAATGTTTTTATTCCTTCACCAGCCCATACTCCGCAATCGCGAATTTCAGCTCGCCTTTTTCGACTGTCACCACCACATGCCCCCCTTTGCTTAATTTCCCAAAGAGTAACTCCTCAGCCAAGGGTTTTTTCAATTGCTCTTGAATCAACTTCGCCATCGGTCGTGCTCCCATCTTTTGATCATACCCATGGGTTGCCAACCAAGCGCGCGCTTCTTCATCGATTTCAACAATGACATGCTTGGCTTCCAGTTGCACTTCCAATTCCGATAAAAACTTAGCGACCACACTTAAAATCACTTTCATGTCTAACGCTTTAAATTGAATGATGGCATCTAAACGATTGCGAAATTCCGGTGAGAAAACATGATTAACCGCACTCAACACATCCGAAGAAGCATCTTGTTGCGTAAAACCAATGGCATTTTTATCGGAAATATCCGCGCCTGCATTCGACGTCATAATTAAAATCGTATGACGGAAATCCGTCTTGCGCCCATTTGTATCCGTCAGCGTACCGTGGTCCATAATTTGCAACAATAAGTTATAAACATCCGGATGCGCTTTCTCAATTTCATCTAATAAGACCACACAATGCGGATGCTTATTGACCGCCTCCGTCATCAAGCCGCCTTCATCATATCCCACATATCCTGGAGGGGCGCCAATTAAACGCGACACTGTGTGTCGCTCCATATATTCTGACATGTCAAAACGAATCAGTTCGACACCTAAACTTTTCGCTAACTGTTTGCAAACTTCCGTCTTCCCAACTCCGGTAGGACCAATGAAAAGAAAAGAACCTATCGGTTTGCTCGGATCGCGCAAACCAGAACGCGAAAGACGTACAGCAGAACCCAGTGTTTCGATCGCTTCATCCTGTCCGAAGATCAACATTTTTAAATCACGCACTAAATTTTTCAGCGCTTCTCGATCGGAAGTGGAGACATTACGCTCAGGAATGCGAGCAATCTTAGCAACCACTTTTTCGATGTCCACTGTTTCAATCAACTTTTTACGATTCACTTCAGGCACTAAATATTGATAAGCACCGACTTCATCCACGAGATCAATGGCTTTGTCCGGTAAACGACGGTCCGAAATATAACGAGCTGATAATTTAGCGGCTGCCTCTAAAGATTCATCCGTATATTTGATGCCATGATGCGCCTCGAAACGATCGCGTAAGCCTTTTAAAATTTCATAAGTTTGTTCCACGGTCGGTTCTTTGATATCAATTTTTTGGAATCGTCTTGCTAACGCATGATCTTTTTCAAACACACTGCGATATTCTTTATACGTCGTCGAACCAATACACGTTAAATCACCAGAAGCTAATAACGGTTTAATTAAATTGGACACGTCCATCAACCCGCCAGAAGCCGCTCCTGCCCCAATAATCGTATGAATTTCATCGATGAAAAGAATAGCGCCTTTTTGTTCGCGTAATTGATGTAAAACACTTTTCAAGCGTTTTTCAAAATCACCGCGATATTTGGTTCCCGCGAGCAAACTCCCCAAGTCCAATGCATAAATGATACCGTCTGCCAATACGCTAGGCACTTTTTCTTCAATAATCAAACGCGCCAAGCCTTCGGCAATGGCCGTCTTGCCCACGCCCGCTTCTCCCACCAATAATGGATTATTTTTACGACGACGACATAATACTTGGATAGTCCGTTCGATTTCATCTTCGCGCCCAATCAAAGGATCAATTAAACCAACCTTGGCACGCGCATTCAAATTGGTGGTGAATTGTTCTAAAGGACTGGCATTGCCATCCTCTTGCAGTCCATCGTTTTCTTCCATGTAGTGACCGAGCTGCTCTCCCCCATCCCCGCGCGCCGCACGTGGCTTGGTGGTGCCGTGGGAAATATAATTAATGACATCTAAGCGACTGACATTTTCTTGACGAATGAGATACACACTTTGACTTTCTTGTTCACTGAAAATGGCGGCCAACACATTCGCGCCATTGACTTCCGTCTTACCGGAAGATTGCACATGAAAAACAGCACGCTGTAACACTCTTTGAAACCCTAAGGTGGGTTGCGTGTCTCTATCATGTACGTGCACAGGGATGACCGGTGTGGTGCGATCGATAAATTCAACGAGATTATTACGCAGACGGATAATATTAGCGCCGCATGCTTTCAAGACTTCAATGGCGGATGAGTTTTCCAGTAATGCAATCAGTAAATGCTCTACAGTGACAAACTCATGCCTTTTCGACCGCGCTTCTTTGAAAGCCAAATTTAACGTGTACTCAAGCTCCTTGTCCAGCATGGCACACCTCCCAGCGTTTGTTGGGTTACATGGCCTCTACACTACACAGTAGAGGATGCTCATGTGTTCTCGCATATTCCACCACTTGTCCGACTTTTGTTTCCGCTACATCTTTAGTATACACTCCACACGCTGCCTTTCCCTTCATATGCACTTCGTGCATTACTTGAGTCGCTCGTTCTCTCGCCATACTGAAAAACATCTCCAAGACGGTAACGACAAACTCCATGGGCGTATAATCATCATTCAGCATGATGACTTGATACAAGGAGGGCTCTTTGATTTGCGGCCTCGCTTCTTGTATCACTATCTCTTGTTCGTGAGCACTGTTCATATCTCTTACCTTACTTATAGTCTATAACTATCGGTTTTTCATTAGATTACAAAAAAAACTCTTAAAATCCCCACAATTCGAAAAACCCAACTATACTTATAGGTGGACTTGGCTCGCGTTAGCATGAATACAATCCATTCCACCTTTCTTCTTATTTTACTCCAAGAATCAAAGCTTCGCTAACTTGTTTATTCCATATGCTTAATTACTGCTTCACCAAAGCCAGAGCAGCTTAACAATTGCGCATCTGGCATTAATCTTGCAAAGTCGTAAGTGACTGTTTTTGCAGCAATAGCCCCTTCCATGCCTTTAATAATACAATCTGCCGCCTCACTCCAACCGAGATGACGCAACATCATTTCAGCCGATAAGATGATGGATCCGGGATTCACTTTATCTTGACCCGCATATTTGGGCGCTGTCCCGTGTGTTGCTTCAAACAAAGCGACTTTCTCGCCTTTATTCGCGCCGGGAGCAATTCCAATGCCACCGACTTGAGCAGCTAATGCATCGGAAATATAGTCACCATTCAAATTGAGCGTTGCAATCACACTGTAATCCTTGGGTCGAATGAGAATTTGTTGCAAGAAGGCATCGGCGATGACATCTTTAATGATAATCTCTTTGCCGGTGCGCGGGTTTTTTAACACATGCCAGGGTCCGCCTTCTAACGGTTTAGCACTGAACTCCGCTCTTGCCACCTCATACCCCCAATCACGGAATGCGCCTTCGGTGTATTTCATGATGTTGCCTTTGTGCACAAGAGTCACAGAATCTTTATTATTATCAATCGCGTATTGAATAGCGCTTTTGACAAGGCGTGCCGTTCCTGCAAGAGAAACCGGTTTAATCCCAATCCCGCAGTGTTCACGAAAACGAATTTTTTTCACTCCCATGTCTTTTTCATCAAAAAAGAATTCTTTCAGTTCCTCTTGTTTTCGTTTTTTCCGCTCGTCTCCAAAAGC
>Ga0207096_1112_pt1 | contig 15154 bp, 24 predicted proteins | sample Alteio_BWMinHeat_86_FD_153547 | JGI IMG/M metagenome (GOLD analysis project Ga0207096, IMG submission 153547) | Enriched cells from forest soil in Barre Woods Harvard Forest LTER site, Petersham, Massachusetts, United States -... | ecosystem: Environmental > Terrestrial > Soil > Temperate forest >...
GGGTCTGGAAATAACTTTTTCTCAACAAACTAGAACGATCAAAACCCTTTCCCTTACAGGACAAAATCTCATGGGCAATGAAACCTATTCCGTAACAATCCGCAGCAACATTTCAGGCCAAATGCGAGAGGTCAATGTGACTTCAAACAACGGCGTCAAAGGCGCAATTGATCAGGCAGCACGGCAGTTTCCCGGCAATGCCGTTCTGAATGTCGTCAAGAAGTGAAACCATCCCCTTTCTTCAAAGAGTTTTCATCATGACCGTTTTATCCCCTGCCGTGAAGAACCAACTTCAAGCGATGTTCAAAGCCTTCCCAAGCCTCTTATCCGTCCAATGGCACTACAAGGGCCGGAAGGGCAAAGGACGCGTTTACGGGCTTGTTTTCATGGGCAAAGACGGGATGCCCTTGTTGGAGATTGAAAACTCCGAGCATATCGCCGATGAGTTGAGCCGTGTGCTTGGCGACCTTGTTCCGGCATGGGATATCGGCGAAGGATCAAAGGGAACAGGCGTGGCGACAAACACGGTGAAAATCCGTCTTGAGCATTTCGTCTTCGTCCTTGAAACGATTGGGCATGTAATCGATGCGTGATGAAATGCCTTTGAAATTAAGCCTTTTTCGCAGGTTTTGAAAGCGAGGAGGCAAACTTCTCCGCTGATTTGCCAATAGGGGAATTACACGCTTGGCACCAACGGACAAACTCAGGGAGATCAACGCGGCGAAGGCATCTTTCGCAAGCATCTACGAACGATTGAGGCTTGTCCAACACTGCGGCAAGGTCTCTTTGCGTCAGGTTCGCAGATTGACGCATTTCCCGGAGAAAGTCCGGGAGGAGTGCGTAATCGTCCGCTTTGTGACCACGAAGGCGTTTCATGCGTGGCACTGTCCAGCATGAAATCTGCTTGACATTGGATACCTGTCTCGTCACAATTGCCCGGCGCTTATCCAGCCGTCCTCTTACCCTCAAATATCAAGCGTCTTGAAGCACGCCAACAAACAGGAAACACCGTGAAAACAAGTCTAAAAATCGTTTTGCCTGCTATTGCCATCTTGCTGGCGGTGTCCGGTCTTGTCGGATCGTCCTTTGCCGATGATGTGAAAGAACCTGCCGATTTGGCAAAAGAGCGCACTCGTTACACGGCTGAACTGGAAGCGGCGACAAAGAAAATCCAGACTGACCATGTTTCACGCCTCAAGGTAATCCAGAAAAATCTTATGACGGCTGGTGACCTTGATGGGGCGTTGTTGGTGCGTGATGAGATCAAGGCGGTTGGGGAAGCGAAGGTTGAAGCAAAAGGCGAGGTGAAGGCTGAAGATTTGAAAGACCCACAGGTGGTCAAGAAATTGATCATTGGAAAATGGAAATTCAGTTCCGGCGTAATCGCAATTCTCTCGAAAGATGGTCAAGTTCATGGCGTCAATGTGTCGTATGACGGCACTTGGTCAGTGCGTCCCAATGGGACAGTGGCAATCAAGCCAAATCGGGCACAGGTGGCGGATCTGATTGAATTGAACAGCAAAGATTCTGGTACATGGCATCCTGATGATGGGCAACAACATGCCGAAGCATTGGTGGAGCGAATTTCTGAAGAGGCATCCAAGATTGCCGGAACCATGTGGCTGCACGATGACCTCAAGATAATGTTTTTGCCAAATGGGGTTTTCAAGGCAACCAATCCTGACGGCAATAATGGGAGTGGGACTTGGCGGCAATTGAAAAATGGCAACATCGAGAATGTCCGTAGATTTACAAATGGCGAGCATGACACGGTGATATGGAGTGTAGATGGCGACACCCTTCGGACAATAGAACGCAATGGTGTCAAGTGGGATGGGGTTGCTTGGAAAAAGCAAGAAGAGCCTCCAGCCAAAGCAGCCGACAAGCCAATTTTTGACGGCAAGTAATCCTGTTTTCCAAAACAACGCCATGCCTCCCGGCGATTTCAAAATAGGTAGGCAACGCCACGCATTGAGAAACAGAAAATGTCTGAAAGACAAATTGACAAACTGGCAGAAATTATCAACCTGCTTAAAAAGCATGGCTGTCTAGATAGCCTAAGAAAAGATGAGCTTCTAATGCCTCCAATTCCCGCCCTGTTACAAAAAGGGTATCAAAACAACATGCCGGAGTTGAAGAAGTTGCTCCGTGACATTGAGGAGTTTGAAAAAAATACAGATGATGTCATGGCCAAATTGAGGAGCAAATATGCATCAGCCGATGAAACAGCACCTTCATCTTTTGGCTCTCCACAAAATAAAACTCAACTTGAAGTGCTTGGCCTAGATGGATTGAATCAAGCCATTCAAAAAGATGAACACTGACCGCCTCTCCAAAAACGCCCTCCGCCCCAAAAAGCCGATGGCGTTTTTCTTTGCCCCAAAATAACTTTTCCCCTCAGACCTAGCAAGGGATCATGACGATCCCACCGCCCCCAAAATCCTACCTCATCTATTCGATCCTCCTGCCAAACAGCAAGCGTTACATTGGCATGACGACTTCCGACATTCGCCAGGTCATTTTCTCCCACAAGCATTTCTCAACCGACCCCAAGAAGGCCAAGCAAAAACTCTACATGGCCATCCAACAAGCCGGAGGTTGGGATGCCGCACTTTGTGAAGTGCTTGCTGAAAATATCCCAACAAAATCAGAAGCCAAGCGAATCAAAGACCAACTGATTTTGAAACATGACACGATCGCCAATGGCCTCAATGAACACCGTGGAATCAATGTCGTGGAAGAAGCAAGGTTGGCGAAGCCGCCAAAACTTTACCGTTTCCGCGATCCGTTCGGCCTTCTTGTTGAGACTTCATCGATTGCCGTCCTTTGCCGCGAACACAACCGGAAAAAATCCAACGGCTACTTTTTGAACAGCGGCGCAATGTCGCGGATTTGGAGTGGCAAACTTGAGCAGCACAACGGCTGGCGCAAGTGGCATGATGAACCCAAAGAGGAAGTTTCCAGTTGATCCGACAACAATAAGGAAACGAATTCGCCCACAAAAAAGGACACGCCGCCATGAACAACCGTAAACCCTTGACCAACTTCTTCAACCTAGAAAACATCCCAGCCCCAAGAGAAGTGACCGCTTCCAAAAAGTCCGACTAGAAACTCAAGAAGCAGGAAGATGAAGCATTCCTTGCGGCCAGAGACCACGCCTAGCCACCTTGCTTTTTTTGCGCTTCGGATTTTTGGTCATGCTGTGTGAGCCGGGCCATTGATACCAATCTTGGCTACATTGCCCCTGAAGATTTCAAAGCCCTCGTTCAAGAAAATCTCAAGAACCTTGAACGGATCAAACGCTATGAAGCCCTTGAAAAGTGGAGGGCATGGGAAGATGAAGCCGACGAAAAGAAAAAGCGCAAGAGGTGAAATTGCCCTGATTGAAAAGCCCTTTGCCGTAGACCTGCCTACCCTATCCGGCATCTACTTTCTAGCCCTCCTGATTCAAACAGGCGGGCTTTGTTTTTTTGTCGACCAGTCATCCCCCAAGGGAAAAGCAAGGACAAAAAATCATGGCCCAAAAATGCTTTGGCTTCATGCCGTGACGCCATAGAATCCCTTCTCCAATGCCTTCTTTCTTCACCCATCCCAATCCCTCTCCTTCGCATGTGAAAGCAGGCAGAGAGGCTTCACGGGCTTGTGATGGCAAAAGAGGCAAGGCAATAGTTCTCGCTTCCTTGTTTTTGTTTGGATGCGGCTCAAAAACGGAGGAAAGAGCCTTTAGCCTGCCCCATGTCAAGGAGATTGACAACTTAAAAGCGGATGATGCCTTGCTGTCGCACGGAATGACTGCCAAGGTTCCTCTTCACCCAGAAGAATTTCGCCGGGTTACAGTGGCGTTTGAGGGTAAAAAGGGAGTTCATTTTGATTTTGCTTATGGAGCCCCAAAAGACACGGTTGAAACAAAACTGATCGGCGAATCAGACACCTCTACAGTCAGCAGCTCTTTTTTTGTCCCGATAGCCTTTGTTTCTTCTGGCAATGAATTGACCTTTGGCGTCAAAAATCAGTCCAAACACGATGTTGATATTTATGTCGTGGTCGTTGGCGAAAAAACACCACCGCAAGCTGATCCTCAAAAAGAAGAAATCGTCACCCTTCCAGACGGTAGAAAATTTCCGCGAAACGAAGTTTTTACATTCACAGATGGAGCCGTCTGTCCCTACGCTGATTTGGTTTTCGGCGACTACCCTGATTGGCCCAAACTTGACGGCACTGACCGTTCAGTTCACCTCAAAAATGGCACAGGCAAAAAATACGCCCTCTCAGATTGGTTTGCCTGCGATGAAATTGGGCCAGTAGGAACAGCCGTCAAAAAAGGTGTCATGACTACAGAGCAATCTTTTCGGATCGGCGACAAGTGGCACTTCATTGATATCGAAGACATTGAGCGCATTGACCAGCCTTCACCGCTGAAGACTGAACCTTCAAAAGACACCCAAGAAGATGATTCTTGGCTGGTCCCAACGGAAGCAGAGCCGAATGGCAAGTGGGCGCAAGTTTCAAATATCAGTCAAGGTTTTCTGGTTTACAAACAGGAGGATTTAGATGCGTTGAAGTCGGCTCCGCCAATTGAGGCCAAGCCTTATGGCTACCCATGGACAGAACAAGATGGAGTGAAGCCATGGTGGATTTCTCCAGCCCAACAAAGGCCATGGTTTCAGTCGCCCGACATGCGAGGATTCAAGTGGCTACCTGAAACAGATTCTGAAAAGGACTCCATTTTTTCCTCTTGGCTGCAGAACAGACAAGTGCTATTTCACCCTCAAACCGGGGTCATGACGGACATTTGCGACTAATCTTCAAGATCAAACCCTTGACCTTTTACGGACGGAGATTGGACATGGAATTCAAAGTAAACAGAGGCAGCAAAAATCCATTTGAAAATATGCCCGCTGAAAAAATCGAGGCGATGAAGGTCTTGATGGACTGGAAGGGCAAAGAAACGCTGACTGAACGATTTCAAGGCAGCATCATCCACTACTGCCTGTTTGAAATGCGGGACGGCATCGACCAACAAGAACTGGAAAAGGTGGTGTCAGCATGCATGAAAAATGCGTTGGAGTATGTCCACGCGGTTTGCGGCCCGCTTCCAACTGACGGCAAGCCACCAGAACCAACGCCTTGATTCCTACCGCTCCTATGCCACCACAATCTTGCCTCAACTTCCACCAACGCCTTCTCGCCGCTTTCCAAAAGCGGAAGGTGGTCGTGTTGCTCCTGGTGATCCTGTTTTTGGCATCCTGCGGTTTGCCGTGTGGCAAAGAGCGAGGACTTGAGCTTCTTATGCTGGGAACAATTTGGTCGCCAGTTCTTTTGTTCAGTTGGATATGTGAAGCCCTTGGGGCTCATGTTGACGAGCCAGCAAAATTGGGCGAAATACTTCCTCTCATGGCGTGGTTTGCCAATCCATGCTTGTTTTTAGGCTTGATATTTTTTTGGCGGAAAAAAGAAAAATTGGCACTCGCCTTTTCTTTGCTAACAGTCGCCTTTGGCCTTCTTGTTTTTACAAGCCTGAAATCTCCGATGATCCTTTTTGAGTGGCGATTCATCGGGGAATGGCTTTGGCTGTTCATCCAATGGCTTTTTGCTTTCATCGTCATCTATTCCATGGTCATGCGTTCAAGATTGAACATGCTTGACGCCAAGCCGCCAGAACCAACACCCAAAGACCAATGATCAACCCAGCTCCCACGCCCACCCCCACACTTTCCAGTGTCAGCAATCGCTTCTTGGTGATTTTTTTCACTCCTCTGTTTTTAGTTGGGATCGGATTTTTCAGTTGGGGATTATGGGACATCTACGAAGGCTGGTCATCTACAAGTTGGATGAAAGCGCCTGGCGTCGTAACGCAGTCGTATGTTTTCACCTCCAGTTCCAAGTCGGTCAAATATCCGAAGGTTGGATACACCTACTCATGGGATGGTCAAACCATGAGCGGAACTGAAGTTCAACTTCGAGAAGAAAAAGGGCGCAGATATCTTGTCAGTGAAACTTTGGAAAAGTATCCAGTGGGCAAAAAAGTTGATGTATTTGTCAATCCAGCCAATCCCAAGAGAGCAGTTTTGGAGCCTGGATTGGTATGGGGGCAGTTGTGGTTCAAACTTATCTTCGGAATCATTTGGGTGGTTGGAATATCAAGATTTTTGCTGTTCATTCGCAAGGCTAAATCTTCTGCGCCAGAAACCAAAACAGATACCCTTGCTTTCAATTGATCCTGCTACTCTCAAAACTGCGATTACAATTCCTATCGGTATCAATTTCCCGCCCTTTTCAATTCCCAAGGATTCACCATGTCAAAAGACCATCTCTCCCACGAAATCACCGCCAAACTCAAACACTTCCTTGAAGCAAAGTCTCCTCAAGAGGCTGAATATCAAAAGGAAATCGATGCTTTGAAAAGCCGTATCGAACACGAGAAGTATCCAGCCATCGTACTTGGTTTGAAGGCAGCAATCAAAGAATTGGAAAAAAATCGCCCTGACAATACGACCTTCCGCAAGCAGGAAGCCGCAGACCTTCTCCTCGCCATTGCTAAAGACTTGGGCTTGCCTCTTGGCGGCAAAGGCAAAGGCGGCAAGAAGGCCAAGGGCACTCGTTTGAACAAGGAAGGCATTGAAACCTTGAAAGGCAAAATTCTGTCCGTTCCAGAATTGAAAGCAGGAGTTGCCATCGGCCTTTTGGCCGCAAGCCTTGGTGAAAGTGGCATTCGTATCCGCCCGATCCTGAAAAAACTTCAAGCGTCAGGAAAAGTCGCCCTCATTGGCACCAAGAAGAATGCCATTTGGAAAATTGCGTAAGCACAAAAAAGACTGAAAAAGAAGCCTCTCCAAAGCATTTTGCCATGGGAGGCTTTTTCTTTACGAATTTGATTTATTCAAACGGGTTAAGGCGTCCTTCAAACTCTTGGGTTGAGTCTTCGGATTCATAGTTCTCTTCAGTCTTTTTCCAAAGAAAGGCGAAGTAGGAGGCGTCAGGGATGGAGTCAGTGGGTGTGTTCATACGGGTTCCTTCGGCTTGGGGCATTCATATTTAGTGGCGGCAGTGCTAAGCTAATCAAGAGTTCATCGTTGGGAATTCGCCCTTGCCTAGCGATTTCAACATTAATGATGTGGTTCATAGGATGGTTTTCTTTTGAATAGCCTGACATTCAGTCCTATTTCCCATGTTTGACTGCTAAGGCCAAGTGTATAACTACCATGCCAACATCGCATTAGTTTTTGTGTCATTGGCCGCAAATCTTGCGCTTCAATTATTCAGGGCAATCTAGGGTTTTATAAATGGTTCACAGGAAGGCGGCCATGGGTGGTGCTCCATGTAAGTCTCTTTCTTGAGGAAAGAGTGTAGTATTCAATTGTTCGAGTCCGGCATTGGCTTTGGGATTCGATTTTTGATTCCCTTGCTACTTGGCTTAACCTGTGTTAATGGTACTCGAATAACTTTTACCTGTCAAATTATTAAATTTGTGGCAAAATTTGGCTCACTTCAAATGTTGAGTTGTAAAATATCAATCATTGTTTGATTTATGTTATTTGAACCAAAAGCCCAGCCTTACAAAGCCTATTTTGGCGGATCGGCCAGCCTTTCAATTTTGGCTCATTCTTAGCCAGCTCGGGGCCAAAGTTACCAAAATCCTGCGCCACCACCCAACCTTCCCGGCCAAACTGGCGCAACTTTGGGCTTGCCATGCCTCCAATAATGCCCGGAAAGGGCGTTTTTAGCCCCGCTGGAACCGGGCGACAGGTCAAAAATGGCTGAACGGGCGTTAAAAAGGGCGAAAAACCTCAAAAAAGGCCCAAAATGGACGATAAAAGGAATCTATTAAAAAAACATGCCCGTAGATGCCCTGTGACGCGTTTCTCGGCTTGGAGGCGGGATAGGGTGGAGCGAGGGGCTTATAAAAGCCGTGATGGTGCCGTGACGCGGCGAAGCGCAAGCGGATGGATTTACCAGAATCCTCTTAAAAGCCATTCCGGCATTTGATCAAGGTGGGCACCGCCCAAACTGCCAAAAGCCAAGCCAAAAGGCTCATTTTCAGATTGATTTGGCGGCAAAGTGTCACAACTGTCCCGAAGTGTCACAAGTGTCACCACCCCCTAAAAGCGATGAAACACCTTGTTTTCAAGCATTTTCATTGATTTGAGTGAAGTGTCACAACTGTCACACCCTACATGGGGGGTAGGATATTGAGGGATGGGATGAGTAGTGTCTAGGTATACATGTTTAATATAGTGTATATATCTATATATAAATGAGTTATATACTACATACCCATGCTCAATCTACCTCTCACTTCCTACCCACTGGGTATCCCTCAAAATGCTGTGACACTTGTGACACTTCGACTAAAAATATCATTAACCTCTTGTATTTGCTGTATTTATGTCGTTATAAAAGTGTCACAAATCGCTGTGACACTTCACTTTACCTGTGACACTTCGGGCTTTTCAGGGTGGCGGCGGTGCGCCGCAAATCCAAAAACCGCCTTTTTGGGAAATCTGACGGATGGACTTTCGCCGTTCAGTGTGACTGGGAAATTTGTAGGATGGGGTGGTCGGCAGGAAAAATTTTGTGCGGCGCAATTCCCCGAAAAGGATTTTGCCGACAACAAGAGTAAGTAAGAGCAAGGTTGAGGCCACCCGGAAGGTGAGTCAATCCCAAGTTTCAGTTTCGGCAAAAAATATAAAGGGCAACATCCCGTCCGCAGGTCACCCCCGAGACCTTCACCTTCCACCCGTCCGTCTTGGCGGGTGTTGTCATTTCGATTTTCAAAACCCCTTTTCAAGGAGATTCACATGATGGAAGAACAAGCAGACAAGTAGATGGAGTTGGAAGCGCAGGAAGAGTTGAAAAAATAGGAAGCATTGGTGCCCATGTTGGAGTGGCCGCAGATCCAAATGATTGGGGACGAAGGACAGACTCTTGAGGATGCCGGGCTTCAAGTTTTCTTCACCAGCAATGAACCCAATCGCGGAAAATGTCCGTCTTACCGTTGGGCAAGCGGTTTCTTGCCTTTGATCAGTCAGGCATGGGTTATCCAGAAACATCCCAACCGCCAGATCACGGGCATTGGCCTCTTCACCGGAGAGAAAAACCATGTGATGGCTTTGGACTTTGACCGCAACTGGGATGGGATCAAGGATGATGTTTGGTCGATCCTCACCGCCAACGGTATTACCGATGCTCACCGCCTCTATGAGTACCGCAGTGACAACCCCGGCAAGGTTCATATCCTGTTCCGCATTGACAAGGAGGCCATTGCCTCCACCGCACAAGCCGCCGTGGTCTTTGAGTCCAAAGACATTTGCCGCAATTCTGGCGGGATCAAGGAAACGGTTGTTGAAATCAAGGGCAACAAAAAGGTGATTACCACCACGCCCCATTTCAAGAGCCCGACCAGTTTCATGATTTCAGACAAGAACATTTTTGAGGTTCATCCGATTACGCCAACGCAATGGGTGGGCATTTGCTTGGCCCTCAAAAGAAAGTTCGACACTTGGACGCCCTACAAGGCCAAGATGGACATGGCGCTGATTGCCCAGATCAAACGCGAGCGTGACACTCGCCCCAAGGTTTCCACCCAATACGCCTTCTCCTACGCCGACATGGTGGATGAGATCAACCGCCAAAACATTGACAGCGTTTTGAGCGCCCATGGCTACACCTACTGCGGCGGAGAGTTCATGAAGCATCCTTGGTCGGATTCGCCAAACGGAGACACCCATCTTTTCCTTGGAGAGAACACGGCGTATCTGTTTGGGGCCAGCGACCAGATTGCCGGTCATGCGATGGCATCAAGCCGCAAGGTCAACCCTTACATGGTGGTGTTGATCATGGACTACAACGGGGACAGGTCAGCCATGTATGAAAACTACTGCCAGAAACACAACAAACCGCTTAAATAAGGAGCAAAACGATATGGATACGGAAAACAAGATGGACGGAATGACGGGGGACAGATTTGGGAAATTTGAGAAGAACAAGCACGGGCAAAAACTTTACCGCTGCGCGGCAAAGACCTGCCACATCCAAGAACTTTACGGCATGACGCCCAAGCCAATCAAGGATTTGGCCCATGCTTTGAAGAGTGGCCCGGCAGCGTTGAAATTGACGGATGGGTGTGCGTTGTTGTTTGCCTATGCGTTGGCATCCATCATGGCCTCCAAACGCATTCAGGTCACCAACTCTTTTCAACGCGGAGAGGAAGAGGCGTCCTACACCAACCTCTTTGTCATGTTGCTTGGGACTTCGGGTGATCAGAAATCATCCTTCATTGCCACTGCCAATGCCATCCTCAAGCAGGTCAATGAACTGGCGAAAGACGATTGGATGGTCAAATTAGCGGCGTAGAGAATGGGATCCTGCTACGAATTCAAAACCATTGGCAGTTTTGGAAGCGGCCCCAAGAACACGCTTTGCTCGGTGTTTGGTTCCGCGAACCGCGACATTCAAAGCCAATACAAGAAGATCATGAAGGATGAAAAAGACGATGGAATAACGGAGAAGCAGGCATGGGCCAAGGCCATTGAAGCGGTGAATAAATAGGCCATGAAGTAGGCGGTTGACCGCAATCCATGCGTTTTTGTCGCCGATGAGTGTGCGTCCGCCATTGGCGACAACGCCCGTTTGTGGAATGAAATGTTCACCGTCATGTATGAGTGCGGCCCCAATCGCCTATTCAGCAAAGATTTCAACGAGGGAAACAATTTCATCAGTGCCGGAGATGCCGTGAGCATCATTGGTGCGGCGCAATTGTTGAACTTCCATGAGACTTTTTACAGTTCGCAAAAAAATATCTCTTCGGGATTGGCCGGAAGATTCTTGGCGTTTACCGAAGGGATGTTCAGCGGATTTACCTTCAACGAAGCTGAAGTTGACGCGGCTCCCAAATTGACCCAGTGCGTCAAGGCGATTTTTAATGCCATGAAGGAAACGAAGCACGGCAGCATGAAGGTGAAATTTTGCGGCTTGCCGTTCAAATACGACAACGGGCAGACCTTTGACCAACGCTTTGAGGCTTCGGCGGCAAAGGTGACGGCATCCAAATGTTTCCCACTTGCCCAACGCCTTGCCGCTTCAACGGCATTGTTTGGATTGCCGATGGAAGAATCCGAAGCCATTTACCGCCACCTTGCGGAATGTATGATCGAAACCTTTTCCGTTTCCAACAAGGCCAGCATCCAAACAACCGCATCCGAAAAAGCCAAGACCATGGACAAGTCGGTGATGGCTTGCCAAGTATTGCCTTGGTATGAGAGGGCGAAAGTGGGTGACATTTGCCGCGTCCGAGATCTTCAGCGAGCGGTTCATGGCGTTGTGGATGAAGTGCGAGAAGTTATTGACGAATGGGCCGAAGAGAATCCTGAGAAAGTTGAGCCAATCTTGCGATCCGGCAAATTGTCGGGGTTGAAAAAGATTGGTTGACCAATTCTCCACTGAAACATCCAAGATCAAGGACAGGTGGCCGTTTTTACGGCCCTTGTTTTTTTGCGCAAAAAGAGAAGCCTTTGAAGCCATGGCCACGCCCTAGAATTCGCCACCATGATGCCCACCCCAAAGCCAAAATCAGATGAAGACATTTTGGGTGTCGAATACGACTGGCTGGCCAGTGATGCCGCAGGTCATGTCGCCTTTTTTAGCACGGCTGGAGGTGGATATGCCCCGTCAGAATTTTTGCGAGACACTGAAGCCCATGACCGAGCAATTGACGCCATTTTGGAAACAGGGCCGTCTACAAAAAGTCTTTTTTCCCCTCAATTGCCTCCTGCGCTCAAGAACACTTGGCGGATGATGGCGGAGCGAGGATTATTTGCGTTTGATTCTGACGCCCACCGAGCCCCTTATCTTTTGGCCGCAGCCCCAGAGAATCCAATCCAGATCGATGATTTGCCAAAGAACGCAAGTGAAGTGGTGCGGCTCCTCAACTTCCCCAGCCTTCGGTTTTCAGAATTGAAAGTGGTGCCCAAGGAACTTTTGAAGCCGTCCGATCCCGGTAATTGACGCCAAAATATGTGAGCCAACAGTTTTTTGCGCAAAAGAAAGCCCTTTGAACCGATGGTGGCCTCCCCTAGAATCTTGCACCCATGATGACCAACCTTGAATATCAAAGTATGACCTCCAGCCATCCCAATGGACTGGTTAGTTTGTCCTTGGCACTCATAATGCCAACACTCGGTGCCACCATCTACATGCTGTTTTGTTTTTTTTCGCCAGAGTCGCTAGTGAAATTCATAGAATACAAAAATAAAAATTGGTTCTGCAATCATCGTGTTCCTCCGGCATCCGAGTTTCGATCCCAGAGGTTTTTTGTATTGGTTCCAGTAGTCATTTCGTGCGTTTTTATAGCCACTATGTTTTGCGTAAACGGCTACTCGCTGAACCCTACTCATTTGACTTCACCAGCTCAGCCTTTGACCGACCAGAAATAAGTTTCACACCCGCGAGCCACTAATTTTTACGCAAATGAAAAAAGACGCCCAAATTAAGGCGTCCTTTTCACTTCATTGGCCAATGGGCGCATTCCAGATATACAGCCTTGCCGTTCCAGTATCCAAAAACTTGACCTTGCCTTTCACTTCCTCGAGCGTCAAAAGGCATCCAACTGTTTCGCCATTCTTCGGATTGAATCCGCAAATGATGGCGTTGCCTTTGAAGGGGTTGGGCGCACCCTGGATCAACACCCAATCTTCATGTTCCCCAAACATCCCTTCCTCGTTCACATACGCAGTGTGGCGATTGTCTGGCCAGTCAAATCCGACTTCTATCAGACCTCCAACGGCATCCTGCATTTCCTTCAAGGTATTTTTGGCATCGATTTGAACTTCGATGATGGTTTTGGCATGGGCATTGAGGTGGAGGGCTCGGAGCGTTTTCATGGTGTTCCTTTCAAGAACGGGGTGGTGATGAAAGGAACTTGGTCTTTGAGGGAAAGTTATTTGTGGCAAAGGTAAGGCATGGGAAATGGCCATTTCTAAAGATTGGCTTTGCATATTTTGTTTTGTTCATACCATGCAATGTCTTTTTCGCCACTTCCACCTTGTAAATCATATCTAACAATTTCTTTTTCAATCTCTTTTTTATTTTCGCCATGCAAGTAATAAGTCCACCCACTGATCCATTCTAAATCTTTATCTATTTGCGCAATTCTGTCTAGTTTTTTTACGAGCTCTAAATCTAGTTTTGTTTTATTTCTAAGAACCTTCACATATGTATATTGCCTTCGGAACACATAGCCATATTTCCCATGAATTGGCCATTTGTCCGTGTAATGATACTCAAATTTATTGTGGTATCCAGTAAACATTAAACTGGCCTTCTCTTCATTTAGCATTTTTCCCATTGAACTCCGTATATAGCCCTCTATTGGGTTGCTATTGTCATATCTCATGTATTTTGTTTTTGCGCCCTGACTTTGCCATAGTTTGACCACCTTCTCCAAAGATGCGGCCCACAACAAGGCTTGCAACTCCGCCTGATCTTTTTCTAGGGCCTTTGGGAAATATCGGCACCATTTTACCCCTCGCCACTGCAAGCGAGCGATCCAGCACCTTCTAGAAGCTGGTTCGCTGTCCTTCGGGTATGCCTTTACCTCCATGTTTTCTATGGAATTAGTTAATGAAGAAGGCGTTATAGTGTTTTCTGATAGTTTTTTCCGTCCCATGCATGGCAGTGTACCAAGTACACAGTTTTATAGAATAACTTTTTAACACATTTCTAGTAAGTGGTATGGAAACGCACTTCGCCGATCCTCAACCACCTTTAGGAGTCTGCCATGCAGAACAACCAAGCCCAGTCGGTCATCGTTTTTTTTCGTTCGCCCAATGCCCGTGGAACTGGCGTCCTCCTCGGACACTTCACCTGCCAGGAGGAAGCCGACCTCGCCATTTCTCAGGCAAAGGCCGAAGGTGTGATTGAAGAAGGGAAAGAGGTTCTTCAACGGGCCTACGAGCCGTCTATCCCGCAAACCTTTGCGGAATGGCAGACCAAGGCCGTCAAAAAGACGACCAAGGCCGACGCCATCGCCGCCCTGAAGGAAGCAGACCCGTCCCAATATGCCAAATTGGTAGAGGTTGGCATTATCAAAGAGAAAAAGCCTTTGGCAATTGCCGCCTAATTCAAACCTCGTCAGGCAATGCCTAGCGGTATTGCTTGGCCTTAATAGTAAAAGGTTGATAGCCCTTTCTATTTCTTAGTTCTCTAATTCTCTCAAAGGAGAATCCCATGGTAAACACCATTACCGCAGTCCGTCCCACCGTTCAATTTGAATCATTTGACTTGAAAACTTGTGAACATCATTTGCTTCAGCGGCATAAAACTCGCAAACTTTGCAAAAAACAGGCAAAGAAGTTTTATACTCGGTTGAAAAATGGTGAGTGGATGCCATGTTTTGCCAAACTTCATTTCTTGGAAAACGGACAATTGCTTAACGGCCAGCACCTACTTCATGCGGCTATTTCTTATCTCAGGGAAGGGCATGAAGAACAAGTCGAGTTTTTGGTTATCAAAAATGCCCCTTTAGAAAGCCTTAAATATATGGATATCTATGCGTAAGCGTAGGTAGTGTGTTCAAAAACTCGCATGTCATCCCTTAATTGCGGCTGATATGCCTTCAAATGGGAAAACGCCTTCGGAAGCAATGCTTCTCGTTATCCCATCGGTTTTTTCACGGGGATGATAACCCATTTTATATAAGGAGAAATTATCATGGATACAGAAATCATCGCATTGACGCATTACGAAAAAGATGTCTCATTGAATCCGGCTGTTCTTGATGGGATACAAAAACTATCAAAATCAACATTTGATGGATGTTTCACTAAGCAGGATGATGGCAACTATCTTACTGCAACTCAAAATGTTCTTTTAATGCTTAGTTCTGACAAAAAAGCCGTTGAGGTTATCGTCGTGTCCAAAAACAGTATGAAGAATCTTTCAGTTCAAAGTCAATTGTATGAAAAATGGAAAGATTTCGGTCAGCCTTTAGGAAAAGCTCTTCTTTGGCTTTAGCGCAGAGTAAGCAGTTTGTAATTTGACCGATTTAAGTTCGCCAAAAATACATGTATGATTAATTGTCGACATTACTTATTTCGCCATTTTGAAAAGATATGGAAGCCACAAACTTCAAAAGCCCTTGCCATTCTTCGGAATGGCT
>Ga0207096_1114_pt1 | contig 15025 bp, 9 predicted proteins | sample Alteio_BWMinHeat_86_FD_153547 | JGI IMG/M metagenome (GOLD analysis project Ga0207096, IMG submission 153547) | Enriched cells from forest soil in Barre Woods Harvard Forest LTER site, Petersham, Massachusetts, United States -... | ecosystem: Environmental > Terrestrial > Soil > Temperate forest >...
TTGGCCACCTAGCGAGCGCTTACAACAGCAAGTGGTTGTGCTAGACATTTATGTTCAATTTTTAAACCCACCACCCGCTTGTTCATCGGATCATCTTGACGATACGTATTGTTATGAGAAATTGACCACCCTGATTGTGGCCCAATTGGCTGGAAAACATTTTCGCCTCATTGAACACTTAGGCCAACAAATTTATCAAATAATTAAAGGGTTATTACATGATACTTCAGTCAAGATTCGCCTGACCAAACGAACCGCTATCCCACATCTCACTGGGGGTGTTTCTTTTCAATATGGAGATCCATTATGATCATCCTGGGGTTAGGCTCCAATTTAGGGGATCGCCTGGCACAACTGCGTCATGCATTCGATCTCATCAAAAAAATACCCACTTTAGAGGTAACGCGTGTTTCTCCCCTTTATATTTCGGATCCGCTGCTACCGGAAAACGCACCGGCTTCCTGGGACAATAACCCCTATCTTAATCTAGCCATTCGCTGCGAAACCGCCATGGAACCCCTGGAATTACTCGCTCGCCTCAAGGCCATTGAAGTCACTGCTGGCCGTCGACCCGAAAAAACGTGGGGACCTCGTATTATCGACATTGATATTTTAGCCTGGGATGACCGGATTATGAATGAGGATAGATTACATATTCCTCACAAAAGCTTGCCAGAGCGACCGTTTGCTTTATGGCCCCTCGCTGATATTGCCCCACAATGGATTTATCCTCTTGCAGATCCCGCCTTTCAGGGTAAAACAGCCGCTGAAATCGCTGCTCGTTGGGGCTCTCGTTTCAGTGGAGAAGCGCCTCTTCACACCCGACAAATTTCCCAGCGCATCGACAGCTCGCAACTCATAGGCATACTCAACCTCACTCCCGATTCTTTTTCAGATGGCGGACAATATTTGCAGCCGGAAAAAGCACTGCAACAAGCCTATCATCTTGTCCACTCCGGCGCAGAAATCATTGATGTTGGCGCCGAAGCCACAGGCCCCAATGCCTCGCCATTAAATGCAAACGAAGAATGGCAACGCTTAGAACCGATATTAACGACGCTCATGACCGAAAAAACAAAAATGCTAATCCCTCCAAAGATAAGCGTCGATACGCGCCATACCAATACCGCGAAAAAAGCATTAGCATTCGGTGTCGATTGGTTGAATGATATTTCTGGACTTTCTGATCCACCTCTCTGTGAAATCGCAGCCGAACACTCTTGCGACATTGTCATCATGCATCATCTCAGCATTCCCGCCGACCTTTCTGTTGTTCTTCCATCAACAGCGAATCCGGTAACCCTTCTCTTGGACTGGGCTGAGAAAAATCTGACTCGTCTGGATCGCTATGGCATTGCACGCGATCGTTTAATTTTTGATGTCGGCATTGGTTTTGGTAAAACAGCAGAACAATCTCTCCTACTGTTACAAAACATATCTGCTTTTAAAAGCCTAGGATTACGTTTGTTAGTCGGTCACTCGCGAAAATCTTTTTTAAAATTATTCGTTGATAAACCCCCTCAGGAAAAAGACATTGAAACACTCGCACTCTCTTTATATTTATCACGACAAAAAATAGATTATTTACGTATCCATAACGTGGAAATGGTAGCGCGCGGCACGAAAATAATGCGTTTTTTTGTTGATTGAAAAAAACTCGCCGCAAAACACCCGCTTCGACCAAAATTTATGCGAAATGACCGAAAAATATCGCTATTTTTGAAATCACCTTAAGATTTCCTTAACATTCGCCATGCCAAAATAAAAATGTTTTCTTCACGAAAGGAATTCGGTATGAGCCTATCGTCATCGTCGTCATCGTCATCATCATCATCAATAGCCGCACAGGGAGTCGCCATGGCTGTCTCAGGAACGGGGGAAAGAAAGTCATCAGGAAGTGGACTATCAGGAAAGATCGTAGAAAAAATCATAGCGAGCCAGGCCGCACTCCCCATCGCGCTCGCTGTAGGAACCGTCGGCTTAATTGGTCTTGCCGCCTATGAAATGAAAGAAGAGTACCGTTCTCATAAAAAAGAAAAAGTAGAAAAAGATATTAATAGTGTTAATACATTTTATGATAAGTGCCTCGCAAAAATAACCGTCCCACTGAGCTACGGTGTTAGCAAAAATATTGCGCTTCCTCGCATTATTGAGGAAGAAAAACCGACTGGCAACAATAATTCTCCGACTTTTCGCTCTATCTATTTTTCCAAAGACACGTTGAAGGAACTTGCTAATAAAGTCCAAAATCCAGCAACCGCCTCGCTGGATGCTTATGCAAATGATATTTGGCATGCCAAGCAAGAACTTTATAAATTTTATATAGCCCGCCTGGGTGAGAAAGGCGTACTGGGCGCGCTGGGTATCAAAGGAGAAAGAAACATCTTTGATAGAGGCAATGAGGACGACATCACCTCTGCCGTATTACGCTATCTCATTTTTATCCTCGAAGAACATTGTATGCAGTTTCAAGGATATGCCGCTGACATTGCCATTCTAAAAAATATAAAAAAATTCATCTCGGCATTTACTTACGCCGAAGGTCACGGAGAGGGATCGGATCGACACAAACACTTAAGAATGGCAAATACCCATCTTCTCAAAGCGAAAAATCAATTGGAAATACACTCAACACACTTGAGTCTAAACGAATCGCTAACACAACTGGCAAACAACTGCAAAGACACTGTCAGACAGCTACTGCCTACCTATACCGGATTAGTTAGCCAGAAAACCGATTGGAAAAAAATTGAATTGACCAGTGATGCGACTTTATGCACAGGCGTCATCGACTCCTCGCTTCCTTTGATCCCATCCCCCTTCGCCGAAAAAATTAAAGCGGTAGCAACGTTATCCTCTTATCTGACAGCGAAAAACAGTTATGTTCAACCAAGCAATCAAGACAATAACTCTACCAATAATAACCCAAAAGCGTTGACGCCCCTCTCGAAAGAAGCGCAAAGCACAACACCCTCTCCACCAAAAAAGATATCTTTTCCACGCAACGATAAAACTAAATTTTCGGATTATACCCCAGCGGAAAAAAAACAAATTCTTTCTCTCTTCTCAAACTGTGAAAACTTTGTGACACACGTCTCCATAAAACATACTCCACATACCGCAGAAAAAAGAGTCTCTGTTACTCAAATCAAGACGGACCAATTTTTCAACATTGATTCCCGCGTAATAAAGAAATCACCCAGTGTCTTATTGAATGAAAGAGTGGCCCTACTCAATAAAATTCCCAATCTCATGTTCAACCTGTTGGCCATACAAGAGCTATGCAGCATCATTGCCAAAATGACCGAAACAAACGGATCAAAATATTTATCGGAATCCGATGACTGCGCTTACACCTTATTTGTTTTATCCGCCATACAAAAAAAAATGATGAAGCGAATCGCAAAAATCAAAAAACTGCGCACAGCGCTTAGCATAGAAAACAATGACATTTTATCCATAGAGGAAGAACAACTTGAAGAAAATCTAGAGAATGCTCTGGCCAACATTGAAGGAGAAGCCTTTTTTCACATAAAAAATATTCTGGACATCAAAAACAAAGCGGGAGGAGATCATCAAAAATACGAAAAAGCACTAGACAATGAGAATGAGTACGTCAAAAGAACTCAGGAAATAGCCATTGAAAATGACGTGCAGTTAGAGGTCGTAAATAGATATAAGTTTAAATTTAAAGTAAGAATGGACAATGAACCCTCAGAGAGCCAAAAAACGCAGGGCTCGCTCTTAGAAGCGGGAGCGGCAGCGGCAGCAGCGTGGACGGGGGCGAATGCAAACTCTCACTCTGACCTCACCCAATACACCGACCAGGATGATGACCATGATGGGGCGTTCGATAATCATCAGCCTGGTGCGGCAAGATTTCATCATGCGAGCAGCGGCCTCTCATCACTGCCGCTATATGACCCAAGCATAAGCCCAGCTCCTCCGCCTGCGCCACATCATGGATTGCCTGATACAGCAGGAGTTGCGCCGCTCACTATTCCACCCGCAACTCACTCAGCGCATAGCTCCTCGTCTTCGTCCTCTTCTTCAAGTTCTTCATTGGCGCTCGCGCCACAACGAACAACAGAAGCAACAGCAGTGGCAGCAGCACCAGCACATCCAGCACATTCTGCGCCCCCAGCACCACCGCCAGCACCCCCACCGCATGCTGCAGAAGAGAAAGAGCCCCCCTCTGGCCAGATCACCATCGAAGAAATTAACAGACACCTGGCAGAAATACACACAGGGATAACGCACATTTCTCCGGAAGACAAATATCTTCTTTCATACCACGACCTAGAAGTTGACCTAAATAAATTGAAAGATAAGCTGCAAAAAATGATTGACGAAAAAAACCCCTCAGAACAACGCAAAACCGATACAAATAGAACGCGATTACTCACCTACAGATACTGCAAAAGATTTAATACTCACATAAAAAAGAATTCCGCCATTCGATTGAGCGAAGCCCCTCAATTTGCCACTGACATGAACGCGATGGCTGATGAGGAAGGGTATAAAAATGCGATAGATTCCCACTATAATAAAATAAAAAAAACGGCGTGGGACATTCTCCGCATTTGGAAGCTGCCATCGATCTTCTCCTATACTACAAAAACAGAAAGACGAGAACTTGTCGATGAAATAACAAACACGTGCAAAACCATCATTAAACCTTCATGACACTGGGCGATTCATTATGACTTTAGAACGAACCGTAATGGAAAAATTAGTGGAAAGCCCCGCCTCCATCCCTATCGCTGGGACCGTAGGCGCTGTCGCGCTACTGGGAATCGCCACATACAAGATTCGAGCGGAATATCGCGCGCATAAAATGAAAAAATTGAAAAAAGAAATAGATGAGGCCGTGCTTTTTTATAATCGTTATTTGTCCAATATCACTGTCCCACTGGGCGCTCGCGCAAAAAAACAAATTGCTCTGGCCCTTATCATAGAAATTCCAAAAAATGAGGATGGCACCGATAATTACTCTGACTTTAAGTCAGTCTACCTAATGAAAGATGTTTTATTGGAAATTGTCAACAAAGTTTCTGACCCAGCCCACTCTTCACTGGAGGCCTATGGCGATGCCATCTGGCAGGCAAAACAAGCACTTTATCAGTTCTACGCCGCTCGCCTAACAAAAAGCTCTAATAGCGAAGAGGACGTGACTTCTGCCGTTTTACGCTATCTCATTCTAATGCTAAACCAACATTGCATGCAGTTTGAAGGATACGCCCAAGATATTGCGATTATAGAAAGCTTGCAAAATTTTATTTCTGATTTTGGCTATGCGCATGGACGGAGTTCGTCACGTTACAAATATCTCTCCACTGCTTATTTAAAATTATCGCGCGCAAAAAATGAATTAGAAAAACATCGTCGCCATTTAACATTGGATGAGTGTGTAAGACAGCTATCCAACACCAGCAAGAACACGATAAGAACCATGATCTTAGCTTACACCAAGTTAATCTCTCCGTTAGACCATTGGGAAGCCATTGACACGACGAACGAATCATTGCTCAGCACACAACTTATCCGGGAGGGGCGCGCAAGCGGGAGCTTTTTGAAGCGCGACGTGAAACCGGTGAAACTGCTGAAATCTCCCTTCGCCGACACTCTCGTTGAAATTTCCAATCGTTTTCGCTCTCTTACCGAAAAAAATAGCGCGATTGAGCGCGAACAGGAACAAAGCTACTCCTCTGACGAGAAAAGCCCTGATTTAGCTTGTGGCCAGCCAGCGCAAAATAAAAATCTGAATGCGAATGCAAGCTCTAGTTCTAGTTCTAGTTCTAGTTCTAGTTCTAGTTCTAGTTCTAGTTCTAGTTCCAGTTCTAGTGCGAGCGCGGCTTCGCCAATGAACAGCCCCGATCAACCTGCACTTAATATCGTTTTTCAATACGATGGCGCAAAGTACAACCCGAGCTCTCTTTCACACAATTTAAACAATAAAGACTACGTCGAGTTCGAGCATTACGATGATGATCAAAAAGAAGAAATCATCTCGCTATTTAAAAAATGCAAAAACTTTGTGATGCATGTCTCTGTACCAAAGAAAGATTTTGCATCAGGAGAAACCATCCCCGCCATCACAGAAACCCAACTACAAAAGCGCACCAAGTTTCTCAATAAATATCCTAATCTCATTTTAAGCCTAATATCCACGCGTGAATTGTGCCACTTGATATTAACCTTAACAAAAAAATATGGGTCTAGATTTTTAAATGCATCCGATAGCTGCGCCTATAGCTTATTTTTTCTTTCCCTCCTCAAGAAAAAAATGGGTCAACGGGCAACAAAAATAAAGTATTTGATAGAACAAATTATAGAAGACAATCAATGCATGCCTTCCCCAGAGGAAAGAATGGTATTGCGTGATATATTCAACAGCCTAGACATCATCTGTAGTGAAATAGCAGACTATATTGACATCATCTTAAAAACAAGAGAAAAGAAAAATTATAAAAAGCATGAAAAAATCCTGGACCTTGACGATGACTCCGCAAAAAGGATTGTCCAGTTAGCCAGAGAAAACCATGTGGACATCATCATCAGAAAAGAATTTAAATATCATATTTCATCTCTCAATTCAACGATAAGCGACGGAAACACTCTTCATCATGTTCGTTCTAGTAGTAACCTGCTTCAACTTGCTGACGAGACCCATGAACAAAGGATGATTTCAGGCATATCAACGCCACTGGGGCTCCCGCCCGCTACTTCCTCGTCAGCTGCTTCCATGCCGACAAAACACCGACGCCTATCCCCACCCCATGCTGTTTCAGCAGGCAGGCTCATTTGCGCGCCAACATCCCTCCTCCCGCTACCATTAACTCATACGAACTTAGTAGAAGAGGCTTCCCCTGATGTCAAAGAAGACTCGATAACTATAGATTCTATTCTTAGAACTTTAAATGAGATTCAAGAAGAACTCTCCACAACCGTCATCATGAAAAAAAATCTCTACGTCAGATTACAAGACGAGCTGCTTGAGTTTGTGGAAAAATTAGATCAGATGGGAAGGGAAAAAATAGATGAGGAGCGCAACCTTGTCCTGAACGATGGCAAATCATTAGCGCATGACTTGTGCAATATCTTTTTATCCTATTTAAGACGACCCCGACAAACGCGTTCCTTTTTTGTGGGCAATTTTGTCCGTGATATGGACGCAAGACAGGAAAAATCAGAGCCGTTGTCGAATAAACATAAAAGTACGTGCGACGAAATTAAAAAAACATTATTAAATATTGCAACTATTTATAGAATTCCCTCTCTTTTATGGCATAGAAAAGTGCCCACCCGGAGAAAAGAAATCTTAAACAAAATTTCGGAAACCTGTCATGCCATCAAACCCCCTGAGCGCTCATAGGACTTCCCAGCCCCGTCGTAAAATCATAGCCCGCTAATGCAGAATAACCATTGTTACCTTGCACAATATCATGCCAATAGGAATGATAACCCTTTGCCGCTGTTTGATAAATAAAGGTCAGCTCACTCACCGTCGAACTCGCTCGGCGATTCGCCGCATTAATAATGCCGGACAATGCCGGTGCCGCGATACTTGTCCCTCCATCCCTAAACCAACCTCCGGGCTGATGTAGAGTAGAATAAACACAGACCCCTGTATTAGGATCCGCATCAAAAGAAATATCGGGCGTCCCGCGCGCATTGCCCAGGACTTTCATGTATATATTCTGGTAAGCGGGCCGTGTCTCATAGACACTAGGGCCACCACTCCCTCCATTTTTGGATCCACTGGGAACATTGGGGTTGGTACTCCAGGCCACTTCCGTCATAAAGCTTCCTTGTGGACTGCGCTGAATGCTGGTGCCCCCCGCTGAAATGACATAGGGAGAACTGCTAGGATAGTTGGCTGGCGCTGACTTATCGCCGCTACTCCCGACATAAATAACATTGGATGGTCCTTGAAAATAACTGTCGTAGCCGGTTTCACCCAAAAATTCCGGGACACTCCAGCTCATTGAAACGATTCCGCCACCCCCCAGAGACTTAACATATTGCCCGGCATAACAGGTCGCGTACAGTTTATCAAAAATATTATCACTGGGTGCTTCGACCATAATAATGTGAGCATTAGGCGCCATGGCATGGGCCCATTCAATATCTGCTACATGTTCATCGCAAGGATCATTATCAGGCGTAATAGCCTTGTCGCAGCTCTTCGGTGCCGTGGAGTTAACGGGCAACAAATTCTGGCATCCTGAGGCCAGTGGAAACGACGAAGGAGCCGGTGGCGTATACACAATCGTAATGGTCGTTAGGGGGAGACCCAATTGAGTTGAAAAAGTATTCAAATCATTTTGCGCATAAATGTTATCCAGCGCTTCAACCACAGCGATAGCACCCCATCCCCCACTCGGATTGACGGTTGTTCCATTAATTGGGCAACCCGACACGGGCGTCGTCAACCCATAAATACACCCTAAAGACGCCGGTGTTTCGCAATTTCCCGGAGCATATTGTGCATAGAGAGGGGATATGCTACACATCAATACAATATAAGCTATCGTCCTTCGCATCGCATCACCTCAGCCACCGTATGAAACGAACCAAAAACGAGAACCCTATCTCCTTTTTTCGATTCATTCATGGCGCCATAATAAGCCGCTAAAATATGGGGAAAAACAACCACTTTCTCTTTCATCATTCGAAATGCTTCCAATAACACAGCGACCCCTGCCGCACGAGCAACAGGGAGTTCTGCTATATACCACTGATCTATGTGCGTTTTAATGGCCGCTATCGTATTAATAATATCCTTATCTACTAACATGGAAAAGACAGCTCGCGTTCTTCCCTTAAAGTTTTTCTCCATTCGTTCCGCTAAAAACGCCACTGAATCCGGATTATGTGACACATCCCAAATTTGCATCACCTCTCCAGGGATGACTTGCATACGTCCGGGTAAAGATAAACGAGACATCGTTTGTTGTATCGTCATCTCTTGAACCGGTAATTGAGGCTTCATTATTTCAATCGCCATCAATGCAGAAGAAACATTCTGCATTGCCAACTGAGGGAATGGCAAACATCGATATTCATATCCTTTTGATTGCCATCGCCATCCCGTTTCGTCTACAACAAATGAAAAATCTTTTCCTTGGCAATATAATGACACATGCAGATTATCAGCGCATTCCATTAAACTCTGCGGCGGTTGAAAATCGCCGCACACCGCCGATCTCCCCAAACGAAATATCCCGGCTTTTTCTCTTGCAATCAATTCTCGGGTATCGCCTAACCATTCCGTATGATCTATCCCAATGCTGGCAATAATAGCCACATCGGCATCAATAACATTAACCGCATCCAATCGTCCACCCAATCCAACCTCTAATAACCACACGTCGCATTTTTCCGATTTTAAAATATCTAGGGCAGCTAACGTCGTAAACTCAAATGGAGTAAGCCTCTCTTCTTTTCTCGCTAACTCCACGGCAGCAAATGCTTGGCACAATCTTGCGTCACTGACCTCGGTTCCTTGAATTCTAATCTGTTCGTTATATCGCAATAAAAAAGGAGAAGTAAAAACACCCACCTTATATCCTGCAGCAAGATAAATCCCTTCCAATGCCGCAATACAAGAACCCTTTCCATTCGTCCCTGCAACAGTCATCACTGGACAATGGGGGACCAAGTGCATTCTATCTCGCATTTCTTGAACTCGATCCAAACAAAGATCCATTTCTTTACAAGACAAAGAGCTAATATACCCCAACCATTGGCCAATATTCATACAAAATATATCCCCACTTCTTGTTAACAACACCCTATCTAACCTCTAGTATACTTGTGCATAACTTACAAACACGAATTTTATCCCAAACCATACACAAAAAAGGCAACATAACCACATTTACTTTTGACGTTATGCACAAGATAAAAACAGACCAACATAATGATTATATTGTTTTTTTATCGATTATCCACAGAAATACCCTCCCTTATATATAAGCTCTACTAAATAAGGAAATATATATATAATCTTTTTAAATTAACGGATTAAAAAAAATCGAGACAGAATTCCTTTCAGTTTGACAAGAACAGAAATGCTCTCTATCATTGGCTCCCTACAAAAAGCATTAGTTGGGTACGAAGATGAAAAGAACATTTCAACCAAGCGTCATTAAACGAAAAAGAACACACGGGTTTCGAGCACGAATGGCGACCAAAAACGGTCGAGCGGTATTAAGCAGACGCAGAGCAAAAGGTCGAGACAAATTAACCGATTAGCTAACAATTATCCTCGTAAGCATCGATTAATAAATAAGAATGATTTTGATACCTTATTTAAAGATAACTCGCGAAAAATAAAGCAAAAATACTTACTTGCTTTATATAGACCTAACGAAAAAGCTTATGCGCGTTTAGGGGTTATTGTTACTAAAAAAGTTGCAGCCGATGCTGTGGTAAGAAACCGGATTAAACGCATCATCAGAGAGAGCTATCGCGCAAAAAAAAACCAAATCGATTGCGCCGATATTGTTGTTATTGCACGCCAACAATGTGATAGGTTAAGCAAATTACAGTTACGCGAGGACATAGACAAGTTGTGGGAAAAATTAATAAAGCGATAACAAAAACCATCATTTTATTTGTGAAAGCATATAAATATGTTTTAAGTCCTTTTTTAGGTCATTGTTGCCGTTTTCACCCTACTTGTTCTACCTATGCTATTGACGCATTCCAACAGCATGGTTGTTTACGCGGATTTTTTCTAGCTTTGCGACGGATGCTATGTTGCCATCCTTGGCACTCCGGTGGTTTTGATCCTGTTCCGGAAAAATAATTATGCCTACGACTATGACTGACTATATACGAATTGTACTTTATGCTCTCTTAATCATGCTCTGCGTGATTGCTTTCCAAACATGGGATAAAGAACATGCCAAACAACCGATTCCTCAAACAGAAACCACGGAAACTGCCGCAACAACGGCTTACATTCCTAAGCTAACGACTGAAAATACAGCGACTATTTCCCATCCTGTCAGTACAACCATTGCAAAATCACTTCCCTCTCATCCCATTCACATCGTAACAGATGTCATGGATTTGCAGATTGATCCTTTAGGTGGAAATATTACCCAAGTCAAATTGCTTCAATATCCAGAACAATTACACTCTGCTAACCCTGTTGTGTTACTCAATAGTCAACCAGAAACAAAATATATTGCACAAAGTGGTTTACTAAGTAGCGTGGGCCCAGATACTCCAGCAGGCCAAGCCTTATATCTTTCTGAAAAATCAGAATATACTTTATTACCAGGACAAGATTCTCTACAGATTAAACTTTTTTGGCAAAATAAACAGGGCTTAAAAGTCACAAAGATTTTCACGCTACACAGAAATAATTATGCCATTGAAATATCCTATCTTATTCAAAATCTTTCGCACGACGTGTGGGAAGGAAGTCCTTATGAACAACTCATGCGAAAAAACACACCTGCAAGTAGTCAGGGTGTTATTAATTTAGCAACATTTTACGGTGCAGCCATCTCCAGTCCTAGCAAACCGTTTGAGAAAATTTCCTTCAAAAAAATGCAGGCAGAAAACCTGAACCAAACCATCACCGGTGGTTGGGCTGCTATGATTCAACACTATTTCATCAGTGCTTGGATTCCCAATAAAAATATAACATCGCAATACTTTTCTAAAGTCACAGAGGATGGCCTATACACCATAGGCATGTTAGGTTCAAAAATAACCGTATCCCCTGGGAGTGAATCCTTATCACAAACTCAATTTTATGCCGGCCCTGCTATTCCTGGACAACTTGAAAAAGTTGCCCCTGGATTACAATTAACCATTGATTATGGCTGGTTTTGGATTATCTCCACAGCGATCTTCTGGATGATGCAGAAAATTTATAATGTCATTGGTAACTGGGGATGGTCTATTGTTCTTGTGACACTCATCATAAAATTAATGTTTTATCACTTATCCGCTAAAAGCTATCGGTCCATGACCTTGCTTAAAAAATTACAACCTCGTATTGAATCACTGAAAGAACGTTTTGGTAATGATAAACAAAAACTCACACAAGCAACCTTAGAGTTATATCGAAAAGAAAAAGTGAATCCGATGAGTGGTTGTTTGCCCATTCTTATCCAAATTCCTGTTTTCATCGGTCTTTATTGGGTTCTCATTGAAAGTGTTGAATTGCGCCAAGCCCCTTTCATCTTTTGGATTCAAGATTTAACAACCTATGATCCTTATTATGTTTTACCGGTATTAATGGGTTTATCCATGTTTTTGCAACAACGATTAAATCCACCGATGCCTGATCCTGTGCAAGCAAAAGTCATGATGTTAATGCCCATTGTTTTCACGGTGTTATTTATCAAGTTTCCAGCAGGATTAATGCTTTACTGGTTTGTTAACAATACGCTTTCGTTTTTACAGCAGTGGTATATTATGCGTAGTATCAATGGAAGCAAAAAACCAAAGACACATTCGTCGCAGTGAGCAAATCAGATACCATTGTTGCGCAAGCCACGCCTCCTGGACGGGGTGGAATCACCGTTATTCGTGTTTCAGGACTCTTGACAACACAAGTCGCTGAAAAGATTTTGGGAAAAATACCGGTACCCCGTCAAGCAGAATACGCTTCTTTTTTAGACGAAGATCAATCCTCCATCGATGAAGGTATCGCTCTCTTTTTTAAAAATCCACATTCTTTTACCGGAGAAGACGTTTTAGAGTTACAAGGACACGGTGGTCCTGTTGTTTCCGACATGCTTATTCAAAGAATCATGCAGCTGGGTGTCCGGTTGGCGAAACCCGGTGAATTTTCTGAACGGGCTTTTCTTAACAATAAAATGGACTTAGTGAAAGCGGAAGCCATCGCTGATCTGATTGATGCTTCATCAAGACAGGCTGCACGCAATGCGCTTCGTTCTTTACAAGGAGAATTTTCAAAACGCATTCATCAGTTAACTGACAACATTATTAAATTACGACTATTCGTTGAAGCGGCTATTGATTTTGCAGAAGAGGAAATCGATTTTTTAAATGAGCAACACATTACAAACGATTTATTATCTATCATACAAGAATTAGAAAACATAAAACGTATCGCAAAACAAGGAAGCTTGCTTCGTGAAGGAATCACCATTGCTATAATGGGCCAACCCAATGTTGGAAAATCCAGTTTATTAAATCAATTAACGGGAAAGGACAGTGCGATTGTCACCCCCATCCCGGGAACAACGCGTGATGTCTTGCGTGAACAAATAACCCTCGATGGTATTCCATTACATATTATCGATACAGCCGGATTACGTGAAAGCAATGATATTGTCGAACAAGAAGGGATTCGACGTGCCCATCAAGAAATGGCGCGCGCCGACTTTATTTTGTGGGTTACAGATGCCAATGCAGCGAATACGCCAGATACTCCCATAAAAGAAATAGAAAAAAGAATGACTATTCGGAACAAAATTGATTTAATCAATGAAACACCTCATATTCGAAATGAGAATGGAGAGATAACGATTTCAATATCCGCCAAAAAAGGACTAGGAATAGACTTGCTGAAAAATCATATTAAATCACGGATAGGTTTCGATACGCAGACAGAGGGGGTTTTTTCTGCGCGTCGTAGACACTTAGACGCCCTATCCAGAGCGAACGCTTTTCTACAAAATGCAAAACCTTTTTGCATGAACCGTACCGGCGAATTGTTAGCAGAAGAGCTTCGTTTAGCACAAAATGCTCTCAATGAAATTACCGGCGAATTTTCATCAGATGATTTATTGGGACGCATTTTTTCTCATTTTTGTGTAGGGAAGTGACAGTGGAAAAATACACGGATCGTGCACAAGCAGGAAAGATTCTGGCAAAGAAACTCCGAGCCTACGCGAATCGTTCTGATAGGGTTGTTCTTGCCTTGCCGCGTGGTGGTGTTCCTATTGGTTTCGAAGTGGCACGGGCTTTAAAAGCACCACTGGATGTATTGGTCGTGCGTAAATTAGGCGTTCCTGGGAATTCTGAACTTGCCATGGGAGCCATTGCTATGAATGGAATCCGTATGTTAAATGAGGACTTAATTCAAGAATTGCAAATCTCGCCCTCTGCGATTGACAGAGTGACCCAAGTAGAACAACAAGAGTTAGAACGACGGGAATCGGCTTATCGTGGAAACAGACCGCCGCTTAATCTCATCGATAAAACAGTTATTTTAGTGGATGATGGCATGGCAACAGGAGCGACCATGCGTGTTGCTGTTAAAGCCGTGCGCGCACTGCATCCAGCACATATTGTCATTGCTATACCGGTTGCTGCAAGAGATACCTGCCAAGAAATGCTTCTCTTGGTAGACGAACTCATTTGTCCTTTAATCCCAGAGCACTTTTATACCGTTGGGACTTGGTATGAGGATTTCCCCCAAACAAGTGATGAAGAAGTTTGTCATTTATTAGGAGCTAACCATGACAGTTTACATCCCCATTGATGCAGAACACCCCATTATTATATGGTTCACTCGTTATTTATTTCCCCCATCGACTATAAGTCGCTGTTAATTTCACCTCCAGAAGACGGTGCTTTTTAATTTCCGCTATCACGGTTTGGCTTTCTGCATCATTGGACAGTGTTAAGAGATTATCTAACGCATACAAAGTAAAAATGTAATGATGGCTAGACCCCTTCGGTGGACAAGGCCCATTATATTGATTTTTTCCGAAGCTGTTTTTGACTGTCATTGAACCTGAAGGAAGGGACGCATTTTCATTCAATTGTGACACTGCTTTGGGTATATTAAAAACAAGCCAATGATAAAAAACGCCCGCTGGCGCATCCGGATCACTCACAACCAATGCGAATGCCGCTGTTTTTTCAGGAACTCCCGCCCATTTTAAAGGGGGAGAGAAATCCTTACCATCACAAGTGTATAAAACAGGGATAACGCCTTGATCAGCCACAGCGGAACTGGTTAATGAAAACGGCTGGGTTGATGCCGCAAACGCCATATTGCTTAATAAAAAAGCACATACTA
>Ga0207096_1115_pt1 | contig 14967 bp, 14 predicted proteins | sample Alteio_BWMinHeat_86_FD_153547 | JGI IMG/M metagenome (GOLD analysis project Ga0207096, IMG submission 153547) | Enriched cells from forest soil in Barre Woods Harvard Forest LTER site, Petersham, Massachusetts, United States -... | ecosystem: Environmental > Terrestrial > Soil > Temperate forest >...
CATGATGAGAAATGATGTCCGATAAAGTGACGGCGGCCGTTTTTATATCTTGTGAAAAATAAAGATATTCCCGGAAGGAAAGCCCTTTGAGTTCATGATAGACAACTCTACGTGAAAGATCGTATTTGCTTTTTGTTAAATCCAGAGAGGAGCTACCTGAAATGATGATTTGTTTGTTTTTATAAGTATCAATAATATTTTTTATTTCACGCTCCCATTCCGGGTATTTGTGTACTTCATCAATGCAGAGTGCTTTCCCCCCTTGCTGAAAATAGTTTTGCGCAATGGCAAAGATACTGTTGGACAAGACATATATATTATCAGCTGATATATAAAGCGCTTCACTAATATCACGGTATTTCGTAAGAAGATACTGACACATCAAAGTGGTTTTCCCTACTCCTCTTCCGCCTAAGAAACAAATAGCGTTAGCATCCCAATTGATTTTGTCGAAAAGATACCGTTTCTTGGCCTGAGGGGTGGTGCTCATGACTTGTTGGTGAATGGCAATCAATTCTTGAAGCATGGAGGAGGATCCTTAAGGAAGCCATAAAAAGTGTCTAGTGTACTTTACAATTTTCTTTGATTTCTGTCAAGTCAACAAGACAATTCTATTGAGGCTATGTGAAATAGGTGCCCACTCCGCGTCTTTATCCGTTGGTTTAATTTAAAAATTGTGTATTTTCATGAAATTAAGATAAATAACGCACAGGTTGCTGGAAGATAGAGCAAGGGCTGCTATAATTGCATATATATAAACGAGGACTAGAATATGCCCACCACTCTTTCTCCCATCGTAAGATTACAACTCGAGCAATTGAAAGCCATTTTTAATGACTATCTTGGTCAGATTTGTCATGAAAATGTTCCCATAGAAGTGCAACAGCAAGCGCTGAATGCGGTTTTGCTGCCGACGCATGAAGAAACATATGATCTCTATAAAAATCTTTTTGTGGAATATAACATTGTGCCGTTTGTTGATGCCTTGCGGGATATTTTTTCAAATCGTTTGGTATTGCAAGGTTCTGTGGAGTTTATCAGTTCCAATCATCGCTTAAGTGTGATGATGGAGTTGGGTCATGATGAAGAGAGTCAGGAAGTTCGTCGTTTGATTATCATGATGCTGGGAGATGTGTTGACAGAAAAAGCATCGAGCCTTGTTAATTTACCGGATCAATTTGGGCTTTTAGATTTGCAAGAAATGATTGAAAAAATGCCTGAGTCCCCCCCTAAAAAATCATTAAAAACCTTGATAGAACGTTTGCAAAAAGCATGTGGTGAGGATGAAGATCTCCATCAAGCTATTGATCGACTCATACGCGCCAAATGTGTTGAGCCGCATAACTTGTCTATCATTAAAAAAATACACGAGCCTGCGCAGGTGACGAAAAAAGGCCTTATTATTCCATCGGATTTTATTTATTTGCAAAAACAAACCAGTTTGCTTGAAAGAATACTCAACGGTTGCGATAAATTAGCGATGCTCAATCAACTCAAAAAAACCATGGGGACTCAACGACGCTTATATCAAGGATTGGAAAATGTGACAGAGAGAGGGACTGCGGATATGAGCCGTCTGATGGATCAGGCTGTCAATCAAATACAAAGTATTCAAGCCATTAATACATATTCGGGATTAATTAAAGAGCAACCATTCACCTTGATTTATAATGAGAATGAGCAAAAGTGGTCGCTTTTTATCGATAATTATAGTGAATTTCGAGGTGAATATGACATTGACAGTATTTCTGGATTAAAAGAATTATTAAAACAGAGATTAGAGTTGTTGGAGCTGTACAATAAGCTGAAAACAGAATCCGAGTTGTTGACGGCGAATCATGCTCCTGCTCGAAGTATGTTAGACCCCGATTTGTTGGCAGCGAATCTTGATCCAAATAGGTTTGGGGATGCCAATGTTGACCCATTACAAGATCAGGTTGAATCTTTTAAAGAGGTTGAGTCTCAATTACATCAAAACGAAAACAATATTGTGAATATTATTCACGCTCTCCCCGCGCAACGATTGTTACCGATGACGTCCCAACAGCTGGAGTCAGGTGTTTATCTTGGTTTGTGCGGTAGTATAACGAATATGTGTTCGCTGTTGTTAGCCAGTGATCCAGAGTGCGCACGATTTTTTTCGTTGATACTTTTCGAGAATATCGGCAATTTGTTCATGAAAATGAATCCAGAATTATCAAAAAAGTTGCAAATATTAGCAACCGTTAGATTGGAAAATTTAGAATATTTAACCGAAGAGCAACGGAATAATTTGTTTTATGATGAGTTTGAGAAAATACAACCGGAGATACTGTCCAAGCTAAGAGCCGAACTGATATTGAATGCGTTTAGTCAAACTGTACGGGATATACAAAGTAAATTTGATAAGGGTAAGAAATTGGAGTTCGGTATGAAAGGGGGCGCTATTGGAATAGGATTGTGTGTGTCATCTCTACTTGCTTTGGCTGCAGCCAATCCGGCCCCAACGTCCCCGGCAGTGATGGTGAGTCAAGGGGTAAGGTTTATGACACACTTCGGATTCATTGTAGGAGTTGGAGAAGGGTTGAGGATAGGAGGTTGGCGTTGGCAGCTAGGAGGAATGGAGGAGATGATGGTGGATGCGGAGGGGCCGATGGCTCTTCGCCCAGTGATAGGAGCGCTGCTAGGAGGGCTGCTAGGAGGGCCGCTAGGAGTGATACTCGGAGATGTAGCAGGTACTCTGCTAGAAAGATTTTTGTCCCCCATGTCAATGATACCCTTACTGACAGGAGTAGGCTCTTTTATTGGAGCATCAATTTGGTATATATTCATGCCTCTATATGCAGTTGCTGTCAACGAAAATGTTGTTGGTCTTGCAATGAAAAAATATATCGGTATCAACAAAGATCAAATCAAAATCATCCAAGAACGTGTTATGCCTTTATTACTCGGTTTAGATCACGCTCTACGTCCACTGCAAGAAGGGCTACATTATTCTAAATTGTCCATCCCAAAAGGAGTAATAAAAAAGACAATGCAACAGCAGTTGTTTAAACAAGATGAGCATAAAGACGAAAATGCTAATGCATCATCATCTTCTTCACAACAACAAAAAATAACATGGCCTAATCCCAAAAAGACGACCTAGGGATGGGATGGGCTTGGACAATTCTATTGAGGCTATGTGAAATAGGCGGCCACGGGTGCCTGTGAAAAAGCGACTTTTCCCCCGCACAGGGTTAATACCACATTCATCTCATCATCCAAAACCACTAAATCCGCGTCTTTATTCGGCGCAATACTGCCTTTCCTGTGAAATAAACCTAATACTTTCGCCGGATTTTCCGCCGTCATTTTTATCGCTGCTCTTAAAGGGCAGTGGGTGAATGTCATCATATTTTTCATCGCAGTGCAGAGCGGTAAAATGCTGCCTGCTAATGTGCCGTCTGCTAATCGCGCGGCGCCTGCTTTGACAGTCACATTCTGGCCGCCTAATTCGTAACATCCTTCTCCCAAACATTTCGCTCGAATCGCATCGGTGACAAGGACAATGTTATCTTCCCCTTTCATTTTATAAGCCAGTTCCACAATCGCCGGATGCAAATGAATGCCATCGACAATCAATTCCACCATGACTTTTTCTGCAAGTAATGCCGCTGTCACGACACCGGGTTCTCTTTGATGAATGCCGCGCATCGCATTAAAAAGATGTGTGATATAACAGCAACCCGCGTCGATAGCAGCCTGCGTTGTTTGGTAATTCGCATTGCTATGCCCAATGGCGGGCACAATATCTTGTTGGCATAAATAATGGATGAAAGCCAGACTGTGTGCTTGTTCTGGCGCGAGTGTGACTAATTTTATTAAGTTCTGTGCCATCGATCTCCAGCGTTGCATTAAACCAATATCTGGAGGAATAATTTTATCGGCAAGATGTGCTCCTATTTTATCCGGCGATAAAAAAGGACCTTCCAGATGAATGCCAAGCAACGATGCGCCCGCGATTTTTTGCGATGCATTTTCAACAAAATGACGAATGACCGATAAGGTGTTTTCAATGTCTTGAACATCCGCTGCCATTGTCGTCGCAAGAAAACCGGTGGTGCCTTCTTTGGCAAGTGCTTTGCTGATGATGGCCAGTGCTTCAGGAGTCGCATCCATCACATCTGCGCCATTGGCGCCGTGTAGATGTAAATCAATAAAGCCAGGGACTAGATGATACGAGGCAGGAAATGCAAAGGTTTCTATATTTTTATCCGTGATGCCTGGATGAATGGTGTGAATAATACCATCCTGAATGAGAACACTGCTCTCTGAATAGCTGTCTTCTTCTGCATGCACTTGTAACCCAGAGAGAATGAACTGACTCATTGTGCTTCCATGATTTTCTTGACCATCAAAATAGCTCCCGAGTTTGCATCTCCTTGTTGTGGGACGAGTCGAGCGCGCAATGTCTCTTCTAACCACGGTTGCATAAAAGGGGCAATACTGCCAACAAGACAGCAGGGTAATGATTTTTCATGAGGATTCGATTTAACATGGCATCTTTCTAAGGCTCTGCCCACTAAATTAATGGCTTGTGCCGCTTGTTTCATTAAGTGTACCGCACGCCATTCATTTTCTTCACTGTATTGAATGACCAATGGCGCAAATTGTGCAAATTCGGTTGCCGTTGCTCCGTTCGCAAAACTCACAAATTTATTAAGATTATTATTGAAATGAGCAAAAATCTCTTTCAATAAAGGAGATTCTTCTATGCGCTTATCAATCCACTGAAAGGTCAAACGAGTGGCTTCTAATCCTAACCACGCACCGCCGCCTTCGTCATCGTGCGGAAATCCCCAGCCACCGACTTTTGTTCCTCGTCCTTCTTGCATTTGATAGCCGACAACGCCAGTGCCCGCAATAATAATGGAGCCATCTTGATTTCCATGTGCGCCAACACAGGCGACGCGGGCATCGGATGTTAAGAGCATGGTCGTGAATGGGTGCGGACGTTTTAAATATTCGTTATAAGCCTCTTCGACTTCACACCCGGCTAATCCCATGCCGGCATGAAAACGATAGTGTTTATCCTGAAGGGAAATATTGTGTGATTGTAGGGCTTCTTCTACCGCTTGATAAATGGACTTCCATGCGTTATCAACAGAAAGTCGGATATTGGCGGGCCCGCCTTCCGATTGGCCTAATAATCGGCCCTGCCCATCTTCTATACGGATGCGAGACTTGGTGGCCCCTCCATCCACTCCAATAAAAATGTCTTTTTCCAAGATCTTCCCCTTCAATGAGTCGGTCGCCCATTATAGAACGACCTTATTCCAATTGACGAGGGTTATCTAGTGACACGTACCTGTTCCAACGGAATTTTAATTTCTCGAGAAACCGGCACTGGACACCAAGCGCTACCATAAATGACTTCATAAGTAGCCAGGTGCTTCTCTTTTGTCGAGGATAATGGGGTTTCTCGAGATTTCAGAAATCCGTTTATTTCCAGATCAGAAAACAGCGTATTGATTTCACGATAAGATAAAGTCACATAATCCACATCTAATACCGGATCAGACCATTGCATCTGTGTTAACAGATCGCCTATGTTGTGCATATCGATAAAATGCGGAACAAGTTTGTCACCGAATTCCCATTCCCGCAACGTGTCCGGCCCTAGGCTGGAAAATAATAATAACCCATTAGGACGGAGCGCTCTTTGCCATTCTGTGAATAAAACACCTAAATCATTGCACCAGGGCAAAATGAGGTTAGCTATTATCAAATCAACCGAGTGATCAGGCAGGGGCAATTGCGCATCTGGAATAAGTAGAGTAGCATCGGGATAACATTTCTGCAGAGCCTGAGTCAGGGTGTTGATACCCGCTCCCAGGCTTACCATCACTTTCGGTTGTGCCAACGTTAGCGCTAAGCGAGCTAACAGTTGTTCGCCGACCTCATTAGCCAACAAAAAAGCTTTTTCATTTTCCGAGTGGAGTCTTAACATGTTTAACTTTCTATTCCCAGCCACTTGTATACTTTGCCATCACCCATCCCAACGTGCAGAGGATATTTGTCAATTTTGTTTAGATCAGTTGCCCAGTTTACCCCAAAACTGTGCAAAATGCGCCAATCCCATTACAATCAGTGGCCTCTATTGTGGGGGCTGCCTGCAATCTGCGCCGCCATTTCACGAAACACATGCTTTATATGCTTATCAATTTCCTGTGACCCAATTGATCATGGGTTTAAAGTTTAATCAACAGCTGGTCAATGCAAAAATGCTAGGAAATCGCATGGTTTCCGCCATTGTGGGAGATTGGTATCATAACAGAGCATTGCCGCACGTGATTCTTCCCATGCCCTTGCATTCGACCCGTTTAAAAGAACGCGGGTTTAATCAGGCTGTTGAAATTGCCCGCCCCATCGTGAATCACTTACGTTTGCCTATGGATGTGACCTCGCAACGCATTCGGGCCACAGCGGCACAATCGAGTTTGGCAGGCTCTGAACGGGTCGCTAATGTTAAGAATGCTTTTGTGGTGAAAGAGAACTTTCGTGGTTGTCATGTGGCTATCTTGGATGATGTGATCACTACCGGGTGCACCGTGACAGCTTTTAGCTTAGCGCTTAAAAAAGCAGGGGCGGTCAAAATTGATGTTTGGTGTTGTGCGAAGACTTTGTTAGAATCGCATTCCGCAAGGGCTTCGTAAGGGTGGAATCATGCAAGATATCATGTTGTTTATAGTGCATCACAGGATACTGTCACTCAGTTTGGTGAGTGTAGTCATATTGCTGATTATCCTGGAATTTATTAAGTTAAAAAGCAGTGCAACGCGGTTAACGCCAGCAGAGGTCACCGAATTGCTCAATCACCAAAATGCTGTTATTGTTGACATTCGTTCTGCAGCACAATTTAAAGAAGGCCATATTGTGGGTTCTCTTTCTCTGCCCATGGCGGAGTTAGAGCAGAAAGTCAAAAAACTGGAAAAATTTAAATCGCAGCCTATGATAATCGTATGTGCATCGGGTTTAGAGTCTCCTCGCGCGGCTGTGTTATTAGGCAAACAGGGCTTTAATATCCGTATCTTAGGCAGTGGAATGCGTGCGTGGCGTGAGGCAGCCATGCCATTAGTGAAGGAGCAAAAATAATGCCCTCTGTCATCATTTATTCAAAAGCGGATTGCCCTTATTGTGATTGGGCAAAACAGCTGCTGAATTCAAAACAAATTGCTTACAGTGAAATTCGCATTGATTTAGATTCCACGAAAAGAACAGAAATGGAACAGCTCAGTGGACGGCGGACGGTACCACAAATCTTTATCAACAACAAATCGATTGGTGGTTACGACGATCTTTCGGCGTTGATTAAGTCCGGTGAATTAGATAATTTAATTAAAGGAAATGCATCATGACAGCGAAACCCGCAGCAAACGAGAATGCCCCTCATTTTGAAATTCAACGTATCTATGTGAAAGACTTATCTTATGAAGCGCCGAATACGCCACATACTTTTATTGATGAGTGGAAGCCAGAGGTACAATTAAATCTTGAAACAAAGAGTACGCGTATTCAAGACAATTTGCATGAAGTCGTTTTGTCCGTCACGGCGACTGTTGCAACCAGCAAAAAATCCGCTTTCTTAATCGAAGTACAACAAGCCGGCATCTTTATGATCTCTGGATTTCCCGTCGAACAGTTGCAACAAATGTTAGGCAGTTTCTGCCCGAACATTCTTTTCCCTTATGCGCGTGAAGTGATATCAGATGTGGTTGTGCGCGGCGGTTTCCCACAATTGATTTTAGCGCCTGTCAATTTTGACGCATTGTATGCGCAACATTTAGAAGAACAGAAAAAAACGAAGAAAGTGGAAGATGACAAAGGCGGCAGCGGCGGCGGTGACGGCAGCGGAAGAGGGGATGTTAAAATCCACTAGTACGTAAATTCATATCATTTCAATGCACCAACGCGCGTTAGGTAGGGTGGGCAAAGCGCAGCGTACCCACCATGAGGTCTAGCATGAAACCAATAGCAATTTTAGGCGCTGGCTCTTGGGGAACAGCGCTAGCTCTTTATTTGGCGCATCGCGGGCAAGAGGTTCGCTTATGGACTTATGATGATGCGCATGCGGCCGCAATGCAAGCAGAGCGTGAAAATAAGCGCTATCTTCCCGGATTTATTTTCCCAGCGTGTTTATTTCCCACGAGTGAATTATCCGCTGTGATGGCGGGTGACTGTGATGTTTTAATTGCTGTGCCCTCTGCTTATTTTCGTGAAACGCTTCTTCAATTGCAGCCCTGGTTTCATGCACCCAGAAGAATTGTATGGGCGACGAAAGGTCTTGATAAAGACGGTCGATTTTTGCATGAAAGCGTACAGGAAGTGTTGGGGGATCAATCGATTTATGCGGTTCTGTCGGGCCCTTCTTTTGCAAAAGAAGTGGCGGAAGGGAAACCCACGGCCGTTGTTATTGCGAGTCCCGATTCGCGTTTTGTAGAAGATTTAATGCACCGTTTCCATAGCCCATTATTTCGCATTTATCCTTCAGACGATGTGATTGGTGTTGAAATCGGCGGTATCACGAAAAACATATTTGCTATTGCGACAGGCATTTCCGATGGAATGCAATTAGGCGCCAATGCGAGAAGTGCGCTGATTACTCGCGGGCTCGCTGAAATGATTCGTTTAGGAACGGCATGGGGTGGAAAATATGAAACATTCATGGGATTAGCGGGTATAGGTGATTTAGTCTTGACAGCAACGGACTCTCTCTCTCGCAACAGACGTTTTGGTTTAGCGGTAGGATCGGGCAAGACGGTTCATGATGCTGCGAAAGAAATCCAGCAAGTGATAGAAGGAAAAGAAAACGTTTTTCAAGTGATTCAGCTGGCAAAAAAAGTAAAAATAGAAATGCCTATTACCGAGATGGTTGGAAAAATCTTAGAAGAAAAAGTGACATTACAGCAGGCAGTGGAAGAGTTGTTGGCTCGTGGTGTAGATACGAACTTCTAAAGACAATTTGGCGCAGTGATAAGCGCTGAATAGTTACTTTTGGTAATTCTAATCATACATCAACTGATCCAACGGCGTCATTTCGCCCGTGGGAGTGGACTGTACCAATTCGTGTAAGACATCCGTTAAACACAGCATGCGCAAAATATTGGGGGTGATTTCATCGAAATTGGCTTTTATTCCTAAAACAGAACCTTCGACTTCTTCAAAAGTTACGCCTATGCCATATCCCAAACATAAAGAACACAGTTGATCCGCGCGTCTTGCAATGGCGGGAAGCAAGCCTGTGGGGGACAGCACTTCGTCAATGGTCATGGGTCGACCATTTAAACTAAAACGGGTTCCCATGGTTTTGGCGACTTTGGCAAGTTGCTCGGAGATGTTCACGTTTTATCGTCTCCAGCGTGGGTAAGAGATTTTGCGAGGGCCAGCGATATAAGAACGTAACCAGCGTAAAAATACAGTGACAGAAAATCCATAACGTTCTAACGTGGAAAAGAATAGGGTAAAAACAAGCGCCATGATAAAAGTCCATAGGCGAACATGGAATATTAAAATTAATAAAGGAAAGCAGGCTCTAAAATCCAGCATCCATAATCGTGCATTTCTTGCCGAGTCTCGCCAATGTGCCATGGGGTGAATTCCTTGTATCATATAGGCTCTAGTTTATCTCCATTTCACAAAAGAAAACAGATGCTACGACTTGACATTAGTTTAGCATCTTGCTTCAATGCGAGGTAAACTCATCCAGTAGCGCGGGTTAAGGAGCAAAGCGATATCACCCGCGGGGCTCGCTATAAGGTATAAGGAAATCAGTAAGTTATGAACAAAAAATTGGCTTCCATCATTGTCCTGTTCCTATTGCTTTTGGGGTGTAGCGCGACTCAACCCGTCAAAATTCAAGATGGCACGGACGTCTCTTTGGCAGAAGCCTCCTATTCTGTAAGTCGTTCTATTGTTAGCCTGGCTGAAACCGCTGAAGCAGCACATCCATTACCCCCTTTAACGCCTCCGCCGAATCCTGCTACCTACGGCATGGCGGGAATGACCTCTGTTGATTGGTCTGGTCCCGTCGAACCCCTCATTCGGCAAATTGCTCGCACCGCTAGCTATCGTGTGCGCGTCTTGGGGACGCAACCCGGGATTCCCGTATTAGTCACTATTTATGCGAGAAATGTGATGCTGGCTGACGTGTTGCGCGATGTGGGATATCAGTGTGGACGAAGGGCGGCCGTGGTCGTATTCCCCAATAGTCGAGTGATTGAGTTACGCTATGCGAAAAATTAAAAATGGCACGGTTGCGATCGCTTTTTTCATACTCGCGGGGTGTTCTTTTTTTCATAAGCAAGAGACCGGTGTTGATCCGACTAGCCTCAGTCAGTTACAAAACATGTCATCGCAGGCAGGGGTGCGTTTCTCGAAAAAAGAAAATAATGAATTACGTTTGCAAGCGATACAAGAAACCGCTTTGGGACTCGGTGCCCAAGGGGGATTAGCTGTCGCGTCACGTCAAATTGATTTATATCTGGAAAAAGATAAAAGCCATCTCGACAACATTTTCAACTTTGATGCCATGGTATTAAGCCATGGGGTGATGCCACCGGTCTTAGTGGAAAGCAATAATAATTTGAATCTAGCCGATCCTAATACCATACGAGTGTCTGATAAAACATATAAGATCATTAAACAAGCCCATTTTGCAACGACTCCTCCTAACTGGCGCGATTATCTCTGGTTGCCTTATAACAAACCGGAGTTACCTGACAAGGTGTTGTTACCCAAAACGGCGGAAGAACGTGAAGTGTGGCGCAGGGCGGTTTACATGGGGTGGCAGAGTGGGATGCAGCAAGCCTATAATATTTTTCATCAAAGTTTAGCGCGATTAAAACGCGACTTTCAAGGGATGGTCTTATATCGCAAACTGTTACAAGAAAAAATGATTAATCCGCCGTTTGTTTCACGCACAGAGTTGGGTGTGACCGGCAATGGGAGCGTGATGCGCATCAACGACCAAGTTTTGCGTATTACCGAGTTACCGCATTTACAAACCGATAGCCGCAATTGGCAGGCAATAGTGGTTCAATCATAATGAGCGATATTTTATTTCCACAAGAACCTATTCGTCTCACCATACAAGCTATGGATGATATTTTAATCCATTGCGTTAAGAATGGGGCATCTGATATTACCGTGCAAACCGGTGAAGCTATTTATGCTGAAATTTATGGCCGATTAAAAAAAGTCACACGCCGTCAATTGTCCAATACCGAAATCGGGGAAGTCATTAATGCCATGTATGGCCCCAATGGCACAGCCCAAATTATGTCGGGGAAGGACATTGACACGCATTATGAAATTCGTCCCAACCGATCAGATCGCTATCGATTTCGTATTAATGCAACAGGCTGTCAGGTGGAAGGTCATGACGGGATTCAAATTACAGCGCGTACCATCCCAAGTGATCCGCCGACATTGGCTAGTATGGAATTACCTCAGACTATATTAGATGCCGTTGCCCCGGAGCAAGGGGTGGTTTATGTCACGGGAGCAACGGGTTCCGGTAAAAGTACCTTATTAGCGGCCATTATTCGCAGTATCGTTGAGAATCCGGAAAGTCATCGAAAAGTATTGACTTACGAAGCCCCCATTGAATTTGTGTATGATACCGTTGAAAAAATTTCTGCGATTGTGAGTCAGTCGGAAATCCCTCGCCATTTGCCCAATTTTGCGGCGGGCGTGCGAAATGCTTTACGACGAAAACCGCGCTTAATTCTCGTCGGCGAGGCGCGTGATCCGGAAACAATCAGCGCGGTGATGGAAGCAGCCATGACGGGGCACCCGGTTTATACCACGCTGCACAGTAATGGAGTGGCGGAAACCATGCGCCGTTTAGTGACGACTTTTCCGAGTGATGAAAGACAAGGTCGCACGATTGATATTATTGAAACTATACGCTTAGTGATTTCCCAACGCTTAGTGCCCACTGTTGACGGTAAACGCGTGGCATTGCGAGAGTATCTCGTTTTCAATGAAGAAATTCGGGACATTTTATTGGAAACAGACAGCGTCAATATTACGGCGGCTGTGCGTAAAATGGTGAGAGAGCGGGGTCGCACATTGCAAGTGGATGCCAAAGAAAAATTCGATGCTGGATTGATTACTGAACGACAATATCGTGTGATTGCTGAGCTCAGTAAGCGAGAAGATATGGATTTGGGTTTGTAATCCTCTTCTTCAGACGACGGCGGCGCTAGCAGCACCACTGCTGGCGGCGCCGCCATCGCCACCACCACCAGGAGGAGAAGGAAGACCGCCACCACCACCGCCGCCACCGCCACCGCCACCAGGAGGACCGCCAGAACCACCACCTGCCCCGCCTCCCACATCGCCGGCACCACCCCCTTTTTTGCCGTCACCCTTCGGTGGTTTCCCTGGCTGATCTTGATCTGTGGCCATCTCGCCAACTTTTTTACCTATTGCACCACCGGCACCCAGCACCTGACCTTTGATTTCTTTCTCTAAGCCACCTTCGCCGTAATCCGTAGGTGTGCCACCAATCCAGGTTAATGCGCGATTGGGAATAATGTAAATCAGTTCGAAACATTTATTGAGCACCGTTAAGATAATCGTCGCATAAACAACAATAAAAAGCATAATCTCAATGGGGCCTGCATTCGGTAAAAATGTGCCGAGTACACCATTAAAAGTTGCATTGACGAAAGTCACCAGTGCGGGAGCGACAATCATGGCAGCCATCATGCCAAATACCAATAAACTCGGACGCAAAAAGGTATTGAAAATCATGAGCACCGCCCGCTCTGAATGTCCCAACATTTCACTGCCGCCGGGGGCTAAAATACCTAAGGCCACAAAGGGGGCGCCCACCATCGCTTCAATGGTTGCTACAAACCAGCCGATGACAGCGACCAGGAAAATCGTATAAGGAATCAGAGGAATGTAAATAGCCAAGAATCCACCAACGGTGATCAGGAATATACATATACCGAAGACAATGGGATTGAAAAATGCGAAAAATTGCTGTGTCAGCGGTCCAACAGGATTTATGGGGAAACCCCAGCCCATTGACAGAAAAGAAACCGATGAGATCCCTACCAGTAAAGCAGATATAATTGAATAAACAGGGACAATAACATAGACCGCGATAATCATCGATTCCCCGAGATTAACGATATTCACAATCGGATTGGTGCCATTTCCTACCATTGTGTTTTCAAATGAATTCGTAATCCCACTGGCAAGTCCATTCAGTGCCGATGTAATAGGGGCAACATGTGATGGTGTGCTGTTCCCTGAACTGGTGATGGCCCCGATGAGATAAGCCGCTGTATTATAGTTATTTCTGAATTGATTCGAAAAAGAGCTGCTATCTGTTGGCGTATTGCTTTTCACGGTGAAAGTGGGAGTGCTTGCTTTATTAACGGCCCCACCCATGGAGGCTAATGTATAATAATAAGAACCGGCATACATCCAGCCAGTACTTTTTGCAGTATTGATCCAGCTGAGACTGCCTGTCGCAGGGGCTTGTTGCGCAAGTTGCTGTATGATGTTGGTAGCAGGTATCGCAATGGTCTTCAGATAATAATCCGTGGCAACGCCAATAAAGTCAGCCAGGTTGATGGTGTTACCGCCGACGGTGGCTGTTGCACTCGTGAGAAAAGGCTTCATGCCATAAGGCCAATAAATGTTTTCCACAGTGCTTTTGTCGGCGCTGGCATAATTTTGCTCTGATCCGGATGATCCCTTGTCATAATCTGTCGGAAATCCACTGCTTTGTGTATAGCATTTATTGCCTTTGCCTGAAGAAGAAGCCGTTTGCGGGCAGCTCTTGCCATCTTCGCCGCAATTTTCGCAGCTGTCGGTTAAGCCGGCATCTACTTGAGCCTTGCTGCATTTTGGTTTTTGGACAAGAGAGAGCGCATTAGTGTTGTCAGTGGAAATGCAACAACTACCCGAGGGAATGCCCACATCGCTACAATAATTTTTTATCCATGTAGGGGTATTACTGTCATCAGTCGCTGTTGCAGCGGTTGTCTCAAAGAAAATAAGGTAATCGTGATCGAGAGTGACTAACGCGTCAGCAATGCCGCCAAACAAATTGACAACATTTTGTAGGCTAGCTTGCTGGGCTGTAATCGAATTACACTGTACATGAGCGAGCGTGGGGTCTTTTGTTGGGTCGTGACCGTCTTTATAGGTATTATAGTAGACACAAGGAGGGGTATAGTCCTGCTCAACCTTGTTTTGTGCGTTAGCACAAGCCACTGCGGCGGGATCTTGGTTCGCTTGCGCTTGGCCATTCGTGATAACAGGGGGAGGGCTATTGTTGGATGTGGTGGTTTGCGGGGGGGCCATGCTTGCTTGCATTGATTGCAATAGTGTACTCAGGCCATTTGTGGTGGCCTGGGTGCTATTATAATTGACCCCTTGGCAGGCCGCCTTCATAGCGTTTTGGTCATCCGTGCAATATTGTGGTGGGTTATCACCGTTACAGGGGGTTTGATTCCCTGTCGCGTTCGGATTAGGGTAGATTAGCGTGCCACATTGGCCGCGTATGCCTAGTTGGACTGAGATGGTGCCATCGTTTTGTGCTGCTACAAGTTGACCAGCAGAGCGATTGAGAACATATTGTAGGAAAGCGCCGGCTTGTGGCGTTGGTGCGGTCGCCTGAGCGGGGATGATATTTGTTGTGATACTGGAACCGCACCCCGAAAAATCTCCCCACCAGGAAAAATGAGGCATAGAACAATAATAAAAGGGTTGAGGATCATTATTTGAATTGGAATAGGAGGTAGGCCACCCTGTTTGTTTGGTGGTTTCTTGACAAGTGATTATTTTAAATAACTCACCCATATTCGCTTCAACAGTGGTGCGAGGAATAGAAATGCTACCAAAAGGCGAGCCGGTAAATTGCACAAACTCGAGCACTGTATTCCACAAATTATCCGCAGCCCCAACGCCTTGCACGATAAT
>Ga0207096_1117_pt1 | contig 14815 bp, 12 predicted proteins | sample Alteio_BWMinHeat_86_FD_153547 | JGI IMG/M metagenome (GOLD analysis project Ga0207096, IMG submission 153547) | Enriched cells from forest soil in Barre Woods Harvard Forest LTER site, Petersham, Massachusetts, United States -... | ecosystem: Environmental > Terrestrial > Soil > Temperate forest >...
TATTCCCCGGCGTCAGATGTATTAATTCCTCCATCAGATTATTCTCAATGTTCAATGCTTCCAACTGATGCTGTGCATAAAAAGTCTTGGTAACATTGAATCCAAGTTCTCTCGAACCCTTAAATTCTTCACACCCATCAATGATTCTAAGCAATGTAGATTTCCCTTTTCCATTAGCTCCAATCAAAGCAATTTTATCACCCCTCACAATCGTTGCTTCTGTATTTTTTAATATCTCCGCATCGGGATACGACTTGCTCAAATGCTTCAATTCAACAATCGTTTTTCCAGGCGTCGTAGAGAATTTAAAACTGAATTTTATCGTAGCATTATCCGATTCCACATCCTCTATCCGCTCCAGTTTATCCAGTTGTTTGATTCTCGATTGCGCCATCTTAGCCTTCGAAGCCTTTGCACGGAAACGATTAATCAACTGCTCCTGCTCCTTAATATATATCTGCTGATTCTGAAACTGACTCTTCTGCAACTCCTCACGCTGAACTTTCTCCACCTTATATTGCGAATAATTCCCCACATAAGCTGTCAGTTTCTGATTCGCTATTTCAACAATCCGTGTACAAACCTTATCAAGGAAATATCTATCATGAGAAACAATAATCACTGCTCCTTCATACTTCACCAAATACTCCTCAATCCATTTGATAGAAGGCAAATCCAAGTGATTCGTAGGCTCATCAAGCAACAATAAATCAGGTTTCTGAAGTAGTATTTTAGCAAGCATCACCCTCATCCTCCAACCTCCCGAAAACTCTTTCAAAGGGCGCGTTAAATCCTCGGTACTGAATCCCAATCCTTCCAAAACTTTCTCCGCTTTATGCTTCATATTATACCCGTCCAGGACCTCGAACTCATGCTGTTTATCATGCAACTCATGCATTATTTCATCCGAGTGGTCATGCTCCATCCGCACCAAAATCGCCTCAATTTCATGATGCAATTCATTCTCCCGTTCAAAAGCCTCACAAGCAACTGTCAGTATATCATCCTGCGATTCATACGACAGCAAATCCTGGTTCAGAAACCCCAATTTAACATCCTTTTTCCGCGTAATTTCTCCGCCCTCAATCGCATATTCTCCAACAATTATTCTCAATAAAGTGGATTTCCCGGTTCCATTAGCACCAATCAAACCGATTTTTTGCTTCGGTTTAATATGCCAGCTTGCATCCTTATAAAGATACCGCGACCCGAATTCGAAACTTATATTATTTAATACTATCATTTTCCTTAATTGGCGCAAAGATACGCATTTTTTATGGATGAGCAGGCATTTAAAATCACAAGAATAACAGGCATGATTCGGTAAACAATTTTAATCTTGGGAATTAAAAATGAAAAGAGGGATTTGTTTATATCATTTTCCCGATAAATGGAAATTCTGATACTCTTAAAAACGAATCAAAACACATTTTAGCCCTCTTTTTAACCTTTTTTGTCGAGTGCTTGTCAAGTCATGATGATGCGTTATTGGCAATAATCACATTATTTCAAGTTTAATAACACTCTTTTTAGAACGGTTTTGTTAAGAAACTGATGATTATTGATGCAAAACCGATGATAATCATGAAAAACGACAAAACATAGTTTACGGTTCGGTAAACTACCCTGACGGTTCGGTAAAACCAGTTTACCGTTCTGTAAACTTATTTTACTGTTCGGTAAACTTATGTTACGGTTCGGTAAATACATTTTACAGTTCGGTAAACTCTTGTTACCGCACCGTAAAAGTATTTTGCTGTTCGGTAAAACCACTTTACGCTTCGGTAAACTATTGTTACTGTTCAGTAAAGATAGTTTACGGTTCGGTAAAATAACTTTACCGTTCAGTAAACTATTATTACTGTTCTGTAAACTCTATTTACGGTTCCTTAAACTTCTCTTCCGGTGCGGTAAACTATTATCAGGTTTCAGAATATCGAATAGTTGGTTCCTCTATAACTTTTAACTGCTCATGATGGAGATTTATCTGATAAATTAAATTATATTAATGAAACAAATAAAAAGGTTTATGGATTTCACTTAACCAAACCTCTATAGTTTATCTTCTATCCAAGGTATATTTTTTTGTCATCCCATTAATTAATCCTACTTTCGTCCCTTTATAAACAATGTCCCCAATCTTTTAATAAAATCTCCCATGAAAAAGAACTTATTAATAGCAGTCTTTGCTTTGATAACCCTTAATTCCATTGCTCAACCCAACACCGATTATCTTAAATATCCTGATTATGCAACTGTGGTAACAAAGTTTTTTGAGCGATATACCATAAATGATATGGAGTCCTCGAAAATCATGAAGGTTGAGAAAAAGCCCGATGGCTGGCACATCTCGGTGATTGATTACAGCAATGGATTGAAAAAAATAAAAGACGATTTGTTCTGGTCGAAAGGGATGGATAATTACCTGGCATTAGATTTTCCGCAAACTGAAAACGGAGCTATTACAAATAAAAAAGATTTAAATAAATACCTGAACGATTTTGATGCGCCTCGCTATAATATCTGCCCCTATTTTGGTTATATGGGTTGGGATTGGGATGTGATTAAAGACTATGAAAACACTACAGGTCTGCCCGATTCGATATTGTATGGAGTTGGGAGAGCATATTCCTCCATTGCAAGTAATTTATTGAACAATAACACCGGAATGGCAGATAGCACAAAACAGTTTAAATTGCCCGAAGGAAAGAACTGTCTGAGTTTTGCACAACTCACTGAATTCAGGAAATATCAACACGAAGCAATAGCAATTTATAAACAGGTTTATGACATGAATCCTGATTACAAAACCATTGTCGGAACCATTGCTGTCAGCCTCTGGAATGAGTATGTTTCATCGTTCCTGAATCTGAGAATTTATCAGAATGAAAAGGAAGCAATGATGGAAATTCCTGATAAATTGTATGATGAATTCTGGATTGCCACAGCAAAGAACTACCTGAATACATGCGATAGAAATGCAATCCTTTTTGTTGGTGGAGATAATGATACTTACCCGCTGCTTTATATTCAGGCAAAGTTTGGTTACCGCACCGATGTGATGGTTGTTAATACAAGTTTGCTTGGTACTTCAAGGTATATTAACAGCCTTCGTGAAAAGGTTCTGGATGCATCTCCATTGCCCATTACCTTCACCCCTGAACAGATAAAAGATGGCAATCTTGATTATGCCTTAATTGACAATAAGTTAAACAAGCCAATGGATTTGAATGATGCAGTTGATTTTTTGAAGGGTGATGATGATAAAAGAACAATCGTTACAGGTGCTTCGAGAGTACATTATCTTCCTGCGTTGGAATTAAAAACAAAGCATGGAAAAGATGTTATACAATGGAAACTTCATCGGAGTTTTTTATACAAGAGCCAGATAGTTATGTTGGATTTGCTTGCACATAATAATTTTCAACGACCAATTTATTTCGGTACTGCCAATGGTAATGAAGAATTTATTGGTCTGGAAGATTACCTGATACTTGATGGATTGAATTATCATTTGACTCCAATAAGTAAATCGCAAGATGTATCTGTGAATGATTTTGTTGATATAGATGACATGTACTCAAACATATTTACTAAGTATAACTGGTGGTCGAACGACACTAAAATAATAACAGGAGAGAAAGCGATGAGTCTTAATTACAGGTATAACTTCTCTAAACTGATAAATGTTTTGATAGATAAAAACAAATTGGATTCAGCCAGAAAGGTGCTCAGTTTAGCCTCTGAGAAATTCCCCGATAACCAGGTATATTATGATAACGGCATGTATTATTATGTGCAAGCTTATTATAAATTAAAGGAGTTTGAAAAAGGAAACCAAATCATCAGGACCATCATCTATAATTTAAAGCATAATCTCAGCAATTATGGCAATGATTCTGTAATTCAGGAGAGTGAAAAGCGAACTGTTATTGAACAATACAGGGAACTTGCAAAACAATTTAAGCAAGATGATTTGGTAAGGATGCTGGACTTTTATTAAAGAGTTTCTTGCTACAAATTACGTCTGCAATATCCCAACATTAAACGCTTTTTCGATAGGTGCATGATTGGCAGCTTCTATTCCCATAGATATTACTTTGCGTGTATCGAGAGGGTCTATGATTGCATCCAGCCATAATCTTGAAGCGGCATAATAAGGTGAAGTTTGTGAATTATATCTGTCAATAATCTTCTTTAACAAAGCCTTTTCATCCTCAGGAGTAATGACCATTCCCTTTGATTTCAGATTAGCTACTTCAATTTGCAATAGAACGTTGGCAGCTTGTGAACCTCCCATTACAGCAATGTTTGCAGTGGGCCATCCAACTATCAAACGTGGGTCATAAGCTTTGCCACACATGGCATAATTGCCTGCACCGTAAGAGTTACCGATGATAACAGTGAACTTTGGAACCACTGAATTGGCAACTGCATTGACCATCTTGGCGCCATCTTTAATAATTCCTCCTTGTTCGGAACGAGAACCCACCATGAATCCGGTTACATCCTGTAAAAAGACAAGAGGTATTTTCTTTTGATTGCAATTCATGATAAAACGCGCAGCTTTATCAGCAGAATCAGAATAAATTACTCCACCAAATTGCATTTCGCCCTTCTTACTCTTCACTACTTTTCGTTGATTGGCAACTATTCCGACCGCCCATCCTTCAATACGAGCAAGACCGCAAAGAATCGATTGACCATACTTCTCTTTATACTCTTCGAACTCAGAATCATCAACTAAACGATGAATAACTTCGACCATATCATAAGGCTTATCGCGCTCAACAGGGATGATTCCATAAATATCTTTTGGAGTTTTCTTTGGAGGCGCAGATGCAACTCTATCGAAGCCTGCTTTTTGATAATCACCTATCTTATCAAAGATCTTTTTTATTGCATCAAGACAGGATTTATCATCAGGATGTTTATAATCAGTAACACCTGATATCTCACAATGAGTAGTTGCACCACCTAATGTTTCATTGTCAATATCTTCACCAATAGCAGCCTTAACAAGGAAAGAACCGGCAAGAAAAATGCTACCGGTTTTATCAACAATCATCGCCTCATCAGACATAATCGGGAGATAAGCACCACCTGCAACACAACTCCCCATAATAGCCGCTATCTGAATAATACCCATTGAAGACATGATGGCATTATTGCGGAAAATTCGTCCGAAATGTTCTTTATCGGGGAATATTTCATCCTGCATTGGAAGAAAAACTCCTGCACTATCTACCAAATAAATGATAGGTAATTTATTTTCCATAGAAATCTCTTGCAAACGGAGATTCTTTTTACCGGTTATCGGAAACCAAGCACCTGCCTTAACAGTAGCATCATTGGCAACTATAATACATTGCCTCCCGGATACATAACCAATAACCGCAGCAACACCACCTCCAGGACATCCACCATAATCTTCATACATTCCATCACCTGCAAAGGCACCTATTTCAATGGTTCTGCTATCTTTATCAATGAGGTAATTAATTCTTTCACGAGCAAGAAGCTTTCCTTTTTCATGTTGTTTCTCTGCTGCCTTTTTTCCTCCACCCAGATAGATTTTATCTAATTTCTGCTTCATTACAGAGAGAGATAATTTCATCTTGTCTTCGTTTATGTTATAATCTAATGTTTGTTTTTCAGTCATTATATAAGTATTTCAATAAGGGCGCAAAGATAGCATATTAATGGAAGATGGAACGGTATTAATAACTGCTGAATTTTTTGAAATGATGCTTCAAAAGAGGTCTTTTTTTGTTATATCTATGGAAAGAAGTCCCGATTGAACAGAAGAACGTTGAAAAACAAATAATAAAAAAAAATGGTTTACTGAATTGCGATGGATTAATTGGTTTCTGAGACCGATATGTACGTATTTATCATCTGTCACTATGTTTTTATCATTTGGCACTATGTTTTTATCATCTGTCACTATGTTTTTATCATTTGGCACTAGGTTTTTATCATTTGACACTATGTTTTTATCATTTGGCACAACGTTTTTATCATTTGACACTACATATCTATCATAAATAGGTATATATTGAAAATTTTGAAGTAAATTTTAAATATCAAATAGTATAATTAAAGAATACACTCCTTTAGATTATCTATTGCATGAGGTCCTTCACAGAAAAGCAAATCTATTATACTAAGATTAGGAAGAAATCCATGCTTGTTTTCAAAGACTTGTATGTATCTAATTGGATTAAAATCAGGGTCGGGCTTAAAATGTTTTTGTTTTGGATGGATGGAATTGCGGAAATCATCGACATCATTTCCATAATCAGGGATATAATCCAAAGTGTTTGAAATGTTTACTTCGAGCTTCATCAAATCAATAACCTTATGCAATAATTCCATGTTGAAATGAAGCAAAGAGGAGTATTCATCGGTATAAAAACTCTTGAAATCATCTTCATAAAACTCAAAGAAAGGAGAACATCGATATGCAGATTCTATCGAACGCCAATGTATCTTCTGCCAATTATAATCATTGGATATTTTCATATCTTTAACGGCAGTATGTTCCGTTTTATCATGTATCAAGGGTATGCTTAAAGCCAATAATCCGTTTGCTCCATATATATTACATCGGTTGCGATAGGACTGCTTTTGATAATGCTCCATGGCATCAATAATCACTTCATCATACATCAATAATTTTGTGAAATACTGTAAGGGCGGGAGGTAAGCAGCAGAAAGGACGACGATTTTCTTTTTATCCATATCAGAAAGAAAATGCAGTGCGAAGATTTAAATAACCTCCTTTATAACTATCTATACCTGCCTCATTACTGTTTGCCGGAAAATCAATTTGTAATCCCTGGTAAAGGTAGCCAACACTGATTAACCAGGCATTTTTATTATTAGGAGCAATCAAATCTAATCCAAACCCGAAATTAATCATGTATATTTTAGAGATATTTATGATATTTAATTCATAGTTTAAACCTCCATCCATGTAAATATAAGGAGAGATAGGATTGCTTGATAAATTACTTCTGATATCAATAAATAGCGGGACTTCAATATCATTTTTGAAATACGAAATTCCAATTCCCAAGCCTGCCGATAGGTATTGGCTAAATCTATATCCATTGATGGTGCATGCTCCATAGCTATTTCTTGGGAAATTTGTAACGTGATTAGTATCATTTGAGTAGATATGCCCTAAGGTAAAATCCAATTCAATGATATGGATAAAACCTGTCTTAAACATATTTGAATCAAGATTTTGTGATACATAAGCATCCTTTTGAGGAATATAAATACTTTGTTTTTTACTCTGAACTTCTTCTGTTTTAATCTTAGCAATCTGATCCTGATTAAATGTGTAAATTACTTTATCATCGGTTTGAATTTTTACCGGTTTACCAGGTTCATGTTCAATAATTGTTCCCCTGATTATGGTTCCATCAAACAAATAAATTACATCCTGAGTCTTATTCTGTGCAGTTGCAGAAAGAGAAAAAAGAATGATGAAGCTGAAAAGCAGATAAATTTTATTGATTATTTTATTCATTAATTAGATTATTTGCAATGATTTATGTAGAAGAGGAATACTTTATTTTTTTGATAAATCTTTAAAGTTACTTATCAGATCAATAGCCATAATAGCTACTGAACCGATTAAAACCATATTTCTGTACCATGACTTTGGTCTGCCTGTTTCCACTATTATTAATACAATCGGAACAATGTAAAATAATATAACCTTAAGAAACATCAGAAATTTATTTGCAGTACGTTGTTTAGCATTGAACATCGGTGCTCTCTCCATATCTTTTTTATGCTTGCGAATCATTTTAATTATTGCAATCTCGATGAACATATCCATTAGAACAACAGGGATTAAAAGGATGTCGGTTTCTGGACTATAATGCATAGGTTTAAATAAGAAGTTTGATTTGAATAAGTGCGAAGATAGGAAAGATTTTGATTCAATAAGATTAAAGGTTTATTATTTATGGATTAATAAATGAATTCAGAATTTCAGTCAGCCATCGTGATTGATTATTGAAATATCGTTTTGTTTTAAATGCACCTACCCAAGTAATTCCATTAACAGTATTAGTCAGGAATGTCTCATCAGCTTTCAAAAGATGGTCAACTGTTAAACTACTTTCGGTTATTTTCTTTTTATTTGATTTTAAAATACCGATGATTTGTTTCCTCATAATTCCGTCAATACAACCATCATTAATGGGTGGAGTGATGAATTCATTATTCTTAACGATAAAAATATTTGAGCTTATTGCTTCGGAAATTGTGCCTTTGTTATTTAAGATTAACACATCATCGAATTTGTTTTCCGATTTATAAATTCCTGCAAGAATATAAATTAATGAGTTGCAGGTTTTGATGTTTGATAGATAACTAACCTGCTTAACTTCTTCATTAAACAAACCCAATTTTAAGCCTTTATCATTAAAGATATATGATATATTCTTTATCGGTTCTGTTTCAATTATAAAAGAACAATCATTCTTTGTTGGGGTATATTTCCCTTCGCTATTTCTGAATACTTGCAACCTAACAATGCAACTTTTAGATGTTTTATTCTTCTCTGATAAAGCGATAATTTCCTTTAATAATGACTGTTCGGAGAATCCTTGTTTATCAACAACCATCCTTAAATACTTCATTCCCGAGTTCAATCTTTGATAATGGTCTTTGAAGAATAATACTTTGCCATTAACCATTTTCATTGTCTCAAATAAACCATCTCCATATCGAAATGCTCTGTTAGTTGATGAAAATATAAATTCCGAATCAGAAAAATATTGTCCATTATAGCAAACAAATAAATGAGCAGCCATGGATTTATATTTACGTTAATCTATTTGATTTGTAATTAGTGACAAACCAGAGTTCGGTTCAATCTTTATTGTCTTTACTCCAGACGCTTTTCCTGCTTCAACATCTCTTTCAGTATCCCCAATAAAATAAGATTTCGAAGCATCAATATCAAATCTTGCAATAGCTTTCTCAAGCATCAATGAACCCGGTTTCCGACAAAGACATTTCTCAAAGTCAGGATGATGCGGGCAATAATATATTTCTGTTAGTTTGATTCCTTCTTTCTCTAAAGTAGATTTTAAAAAGTTATGAATATTTTCGACATCATATATTGAATATAAATCTTTTGCTACTCCTCCTTGGTTAGTAATAACTATCAACAAATAACCTTTATCAATAAAAACTTTTAATGCATCAATTAATCCTTCTGTCAAAACAAAATCATAAAGAAGATAAGTATATTCACCTCTTTCTATATTGATAACACCGTCTCTATCTAAGAATATTGCCTTATTCATTTTAATGATTTAAGAGAAAAGGTTTCTAATCTGGTCTATAAAATTAACCATGATATGTGGCTTCAATGCAACGGTATAAATTATACCAAAGATTGCACCCCAGAAGTGTGCATTATGATTGGTGTTTCCACCACCTCTCCTATCTGCAATGTAAGAATAAACAAGATAAACAATTCCCCAGAAGACCGCAGGCATACTAAGAAAATTAAGCCCATATAATGCTATCCTTTGAAATGGATTGAATAGCATAAAAGTGAATACAATTGCTGATACTCCACCAGAAGCACCAAGAGCATTGTAGGCAAAATTGTCCTTATGTTTTTTATAAGTAGGAAGAATAGAAATAACAATTCCACCAAGGTAAAGCAGCAGAAAATAATACCATCCTTTTTCTAAAAAAGCATACCCGTATTCAGCTTCTACAATTGCTCCGAACTGATACAGCACAAACATATTGATGATAAGATGAAGCCAATCAGCATGGACAAAACCACTGCTCAGCAGGCGATACCATTGCCCGTATTTATTAACCCTGTAAGGATTAAAAATTAATTTATCCATGATCTCATGCGATTGAAAAGCAGCGATAGAAACAATGGCGGTAATAATAACAATATATAATGTCATGCCTTATGGATTTTTAATTAATTCCTCTGCTCTTAATAATGCATCTTCAATATTTTCACACACATTTTCTTTTCCAATTTTATCCAGTAAGCCTGTTTGTTCCATCATTTCCAGAGGTCTTCCACTCACACCTGATATCAGAAATTTTGTCTTCTGACTTTTAGTCTGATGAAAGACTTCTTCAAGAGTATGCAATCCGGTCGCATCAATAACCGGAACATATCGCATTCGAATTATCAGTACTTTCGGCGGTCGTTTCAATAGCTTCAATGATTCTTTAAATTTATAAGCGGCTCCAAAAAAGAACGGACCATTTATTTCAAATACTTCAACCCCTTTCGGAACTTTATATTTATTAATAGCATTAGGGTCATCATTGTTTTCCACTTCATTGATATCATCAGTAACGACACTTACATTCGATGCTTTCGTCATTCTTCTCATAAATATAAATGCCGACATCACCATCCCAATTTCAATAGCAACAGTTAAATCAACAAGAACAGTTAAAAGGAATGTGCTTATCAATATCATCGCATCTCCTTTTGGTCCCTTTGCTAATCCAAGAAATGATTCCCATTCACTCATATTATAAGCAACAACTACTAATATTCCTGCAAGACATGCCATTGGAATTTCTGTTGCCCACTTCCCGAAGAACATCATTATCAATAATAAAACAACTGCATGAATCATTCCGGCAACAGGTGTTCTTCCTCCGTTCTTTACATTGGTTGCTGTTCGTGCTATAGCACCCGTAGCAGGAATTCCGCCAAAGATGGAGGCAACAACATTAGCAGTTCCCTGAGCAATCAATTCCATATTTGAACGATGACTGCCTCCAATCATTCCATCTGCAACAACTGCAGATAACAATGATTCTATTCCACCTAATAACGCAATAGTAAAGGCAGGTTGTATCATCTTTTGAATAATAGAAAAATTAAAATGAGGCAGAGAAGGAGCAGGCAAAGAAGATGGAATAGCTCCGAAACGACTGCCGATAGTTTCCACTGGAAGATGGAAAACCTGAACAATTACTGTTGCAGCTATCAATGCAACCAGAGACCCCGGAATCTTAAACCTCAATTTTGTAAACAGCATTATAATAACTATCGTCCCAATAGCAATAGCAGTAGCATATATATTAATATTAGTAATATGGAAAGAATACTCTTTTATCTTTTCAATAAAATCAGAAGGCACACTCCCCATTGTCAATCCAAAGAAATCCTTTATTTGTGATGTAAATATAATAAGTGCAATTCCGGTAGTAAACCCAACTATCAAGGGATGTGGAATATATTTAATGATAGATCCCAGTCTCGCAAAACCCATTATTATTAACATTACTCCTGCAATAATCGTTGCCGTTGTCAGTCCGTCCACCCCATATTTCTGAACAATTCCATAAACAATAACCACAAAAGCTCCCGTCGGACCTCCAATCTGAACCTTACTTCCACCCAAAAAAGAAATAATAAATCCTGCAATAATGGCAGTAAACAATCCCTTTTCAGGAGAAACACCAGATGCAATGGCAAACGCAATCGCCAATGGTAACGCCACTATACCAACGATAGTCCCTGAAATAAGATCCTTAGTAAAAAGTTCCCTATTATAGTCTTTTAATGTGGTAAAAAGCTTTGGTCTGAGCATTTATATAACAAGTTAAAAATTTAAGCTACTTTTGCATCCATGAGAAGCGACTGCAAAGTAAGGAATAATTTTAGAAACATCGGTAATGGCATTACTTCATACAAATAAAATTCTCAGGGTCAAAAATATCAGCATCATCAGCATGGTATTACTGGCGATTGGTATCATCTTCAAAGTGTTCAGTTTAACGGGTTCAGGTTATTTCCTCGGCTTCTCCATCATCGGAATCAGTTATCTTTTTATCCTTTTTGCCTTAGAATTCAACAAAGATGCACCTCATAATCCACAAAAAAAACTCCTTTCCCGTCTTTGCTACCTCACCTTTGTAATGGCTCTGATTGGAGTTTTAATTCTCTTTCTTAAACTAACCGGAACCACTTCCAAGCCACTGGGAATAGGCATCTGGATGTTCCGTTTCAGTGGACTTTTATTTGCTTATGTAGTATTCAGCCATTATCAAACAGCAATCGCAAAAGGTAAAGACAGTCAATCCCGCCTCGAAGGACTTATCCTCATGTTCGCATCCGCCTCCTATCTGTTAATAGTCGCGTTAGCAATCATTGCAGCAGCATTCAATTTCAATATCGGAGCATTATTAATAGTACTAAGTTTATTGCTCACAGTAGTATTTATTCTGCCCATTCTTTATTTCAAACTCTGGTTTCGCAATGTCATCCTCACCACCCTCATCATTTTCAGCACTTCACTCAATGTTTTTTATTTTCCTAACGATGAAGTTTCAAAACTGTTCCATAAAGAACATCGGGAACAGATGCTGATTAATCCCTGAAGATTTTAATTCAATGCTATGAAAAAAATAATTACAACTTTTGTTTTCGCTTTGTTAGTTTCATTTCAATCTCATTCTCAAGATACGATAACAACACTTCGACCCTCTATTACACTTGATACATTTGCAGTTTGTGTCGGAAGTGTTATTGATGTTCCATTTTATTCAACCGGACAATTTACCGCCGGGAATGTTTATACTGCTCAATTATCAGATTCGGCAGGAGATTTCAATACCTATAGTATAATAGGTACTTTCGCCACTACAAATACTTTTGATTCCACGTTAGGTTCTCTCCCCGGAAGTGTTTCTGGCAATATTGCCGATGTTCCAGATGGATGCAATTATTATATACGTGTAATTTCATCACATCCATCAACTACTGGTGCAGTTTATGGCCCTTTTTGTATTCAGCATTGCGATATTTTACCAAACAATGGAGAAAATATTCATCTATGCCTTACTCCAAACACTGTTGGAATTGATACTCCAATTTATATTCAGATTCATACTTGGGATTCAGTTCAAACCTATAATCCCGGAAATCAGTTTAAGGTAGAATTATTGGATACAATTAATTTTAGTCCGGTAGGTGCATTAGGTGCTTTGGGCTCCGTTACTGCTTCTCATGATACTACTTTAATGCTCACCATTCCTCCATTAGTTACCTTGCAAGCAATGGGAATTAGTCCGGGGTCTTATTATATGAGGATTGTTGCCACCGAAGATATTTATCCAGATAGTTCATTAAGTAGTTTAATAAGATTTACTTTAGGAGCACCAGCTGATAATCCACCAGCTACCCTCCTTTATGATTACAGTACATTCGCGTTACTTACAAGCGACACGATATGTAATACTGAAACAATTTTTTTCGAACCCAATCCATTTAATTCAATTTCAGAATATGTATGGACTAGTGCTCAATTAAACGGAAGCCCGCTTAATCAACAAACAATGGCAGTATTATTAACAGGATTTACGGGCGACTTTATATGGACTTTGCAGGAAATTAATTATGGCTGTCCTGGTCCGGTTTCTGCACCTGATACATTAATTGTAAAAGGACCGCCAAATGTAACGATTATCGGTCCACATTATGTTTGTTTGGGAGACACTAATTATTTTTATGTTCCTTTTGAATCAGATACTTATTACTCATTTACATCACAACATGGATTAATCATTGACTCTCTTAATGATACTGTTATAATTCGTTTTGATACTTTAGGGACTTATGTCATCAGTGTTTTAGCTGTAAATACTTGTGGGGCTTCTACAAATGTAATATCGGTTGTTGTTGAAATGCCACCAACAGCTTATATTTATGATTCCATAGTTCTTAATAATACAGTTTATTTTTTCGATACGGTTACAATTACCGGCAATTCATATTATTGGCAATTTGGAGACAATTCCGGAAATTCTTCTAAAAATCCTGTTCACGTTTATCCCGGACCTGGTACTTACAATGTTTCATTAACAGTTACTAATCAATGTGGAACCGAAACCTATTATCTTATAGTTGTAATTACACCTTACGGAATTCCAAATATTTCTTCCGATTCTTATGTAAATATTTCTCCCAATCCCAACATTGGTAACTTTACTCTCAAATATTCTCAACTCTCAATTCTCAACTCTCAATTCATTATAAAAGATGTTTTAGGAAGAACAGTTTATACACATAATATAAATGGAGCAGAAGGAAAAGAAACAATTGATGTTTCAGATTTGAGTAATGGAGTCTATTTTTATCAACTTTCAAACCTCAAAGAAACAATTAGAGGGAAGTTTGTTAAGGAGTAAAACTATAAAATTTCAATTTCTTTGCGTTCCTTGCCAAAAAACACCACTTAGGTAGGGTGCTACCTCTCAAAAATAATAATTCATTTAAACGCACCCCAGACCCCTACAATCAGATGAAAAAAAATCCCTTCGATCACCTACAACCCCGATTAACCCACCTACAACCCCGATTCGTCCACCTACAACCCCAATTCCCATTCCTACAACCCCGATTCACATTCCTATAACCCCGATTAACCCGCCTACATCCCCAAATCCAATTCCTACAACCCCGATTCCTCTTCCTACCTCCCCGATTCCCTCTCTGACAACCCCGATTAACCAAAACACCAACCCGATTCCCAAATTCTAACCTAAGTCCTTTTACTCACCCATCATGTTTGCTTGAGATATCCATTTTACATGATTGAAATCAGTTCTTGTTATGATTTTTATCATGTTTTAAGCATCACATTCGCGATACTTTTACACCATAAATTTCACATCAATGAAAAAAGAGACAAATGTAATAATTGACGGCAATGAAGCAGCAGCATTCATTGCCTATAAAACAAATGAGATTTGCGCCATCTATCCCATCACACCATCCTCTCCG
>Ga0207096_1118_pt1 | contig 14790 bp, 7 predicted proteins | sample Alteio_BWMinHeat_86_FD_153547 | JGI IMG/M metagenome (GOLD analysis project Ga0207096, IMG submission 153547) | Enriched cells from forest soil in Barre Woods Harvard Forest LTER site, Petersham, Massachusetts, United States -... | ecosystem: Environmental > Terrestrial > Soil > Temperate forest >...
AAACAATTGATTATCGAAGCCCTGCTATTAGAATCAAATCAATTGTTGTTGTTCCATCGGGATTCAGGAAATCCTTTCGTTGTATTTCAATAAGTTTAAAATTATTTTCAATCAGTGCATCTGCAAGGTAGTCTGCCTGGTGAAAATGTATATAGATTTCATCGCCATAGCTTCCTCTTCTTATTCCTGATTTATGGTAATCATCTTCCATCGTACTGATATAAATCAAACCTTTCGACTCTAATATTTTTGAAGCATCCCCTATTAATTTTACAGCTCCCTCCTTTGATAAATAGGGTAAACAAAACCCACACATTATAGCATCGTATTTTTTATTGATAGTGCCAATATCTCTGCAATCCATTAATTTAAATTCGGCTGCAGGATTATTTATTTTAGCAAGCTCAAGCATATTCGGAGCCAAGTCTATTCCCGAAATCTTTAAGTCGGGTCGTTTATTTAATAAATATTTTGTGATATTCCCGGGACCACAGGCTAATTCAAGAATACTGGCATTTTCCTTAGTTATTTTATCACAAAACAAATCGAAGGTATCATTATACAAACTAACGTCCATAAATTTTTCCTGGTATAGATTAGCCCTTTTGTTAAATACCTCTACAGCAACTTTTGTTTTGTCCATAATATCTTTTCAGAAATAAATTACTTTTTAACAAAGCAAAATTAACAAATAACTATCCATTATTTAATTATTTATGAATCCGTGACCAAACAGATTGACACCATTCATATAGGCATTTGAATCAAAATTCTGATAAGTATTTCAACGCTCAGGTTCCTATAAACAGTCAGTATTGCGTATATATACCCAAAATATCTTGGGTAGAAATACCCTTTTTAATGTGGCAGGAAAAACAAAATAGTTTAATTTACGATACTTTAGATTTTTTTTTCTGTAAATGAAATAACCATCTATTGACATTAGAATTTACGTGGCTTAGCTTTACCTCGCTTAATTTCTGAAAATTTTAATTACAATCTAAACCCAAATCAAATGAAGAAAATTTACAAATTATCTGCTGGCTGTTTTACGGCTCGCTTATTTAACGCGTTACCCTTAACTATGTTGAAGGGTTTACTGACGGTATTTTTATTAATGCTGTCATTTAATGTTCTCCATGCTGGGTCGATTACCGGGCAGACTCCTGTTTGTGTCGGTTCGACATGGACGTATTGTTATACTCCGGTTCCATCGGGCTCTTCGGCTTTTTACTGGCATGTAAGTTCGGGTGGTAGTTTTTCTCCCGGAGGAGATTGCATAAACGTTACCTGGAATGTTGCAGGAACTGATAGCATCTGGGTAAATGTTTATGACAATACAACATGTAGTCTTATTGATTCTGCCTTTATGCTCGTAACAGTAAATCCGTTACCATTGCCAGGGATTTTTACCCTTTCTAACCAATCCTGCGTCACGCTCAGAGCGTCAAATCCCAAGGACCCTGCTTTGCTACAGCAAATGACACAATTATCACTTAACCAGATTTATGCAGTTAATAACTTAGCAACAACGGGTACAAACGGTCAAAAAGGAAATGATACTTGTTATTTAGTATGCGATTCTACCCAGCAGATTTTCTTTGCAGATTTTCTTGCAGGTGCTACCTATACTTGGAGTGTTACAGGTGCGCCTGGTGATACAATCAGCACATCCGTAGGTCCTCCAAATGTTTATACTGTAAACTGGGGAGGAACTCTTGGTTATGCAACAGTTAATCTTGTAATTACAACAGCTGCAGGATGTTCGGATTCTACTAGTCGTTGCGTGGATGTTATTCAAAAACCGCATTGCGAATTCTACGGTGATACTGTGGCATGTGGTGGTACGCTTAATATATGTAAAGATCAAACTGTAACTTTCACAGATTCTTCAATTGCTTCATCATCATCAGGAATAAACAGTTGGTTATGGGATTTCGGAGACAACACAACCTCCACCAATGCCGACCCAACCCATCAGTACACAGTAGCTGGAACATATATAGTTAAACTAATTGTTACAAATCATTGCGGATGTAAAGATTCTTGCGAGCTGAAGGTGGTGGTTGATTCTACAACAGGACCTAATATATACTGCATTACTACAATTTGTGCAGGGGATACTGGATATTATTGGACAGATGCCATTTGCTCTTCATACGTATGGTCTGTCACAGGCGGGACAATACTTGGAGATTCTACCAGGGATACTATACGCGTAGTTTGGGGTAACGGCAATTCAGGACCCGGAATCATATCACTCACAACCCCTTGCACCATCTATTGTCCTTATTCCAGCTATGTTACAGTTCCTATTGTTCCCGTAAATGGGATTATTTACGGACCAACAATTGTATGTATGGATTATAGTACTACAATAAAATACCACATGAATTGTATTCCTGGAACTTTATATAACTGGTCATTAACAACTAATCCTGCGAGAGGTTTCATATCGAATTCATCTACCGGACCTGATATTGGAATTATATGGTATGGACCTCCGGGATGGGATACTATCCAAGTAAGTTATTTCAACTCTCTTCTTAATTGTGGAGGAACTGCCTTCTTACCGGTATATATAACAACACCATTTACGTTATTTGGTCCGACAGAAGCTTGCGCGGGAGATACATCTCAATATTATACCAATCCTCCTGGCGTTTTTAAATGGATAGTATATGACGATTTTACAAACTTGGCAATAGCTACCGGGTCCGGACCTACTTTCAGTCAAATCTGGCCCAATGTAACAACAGTAAGTAATTATACTGTTTTCGCAATAGATACGCTTGGCGTATTTTGTAATAGTCCACAGTTTATTACAGTGACCGTTTTTCCATTGCCACCGACCCCCGGACCAATATCAGGTATTACTTGTGTTTGCCCGAATGAAAGCTATACCTATTCTGCTACCCCAACAGCAGGCAACTATTACCTGTTATGGACGGTTATAAACGGAACCCCTTCAACTGCAGTAGGTTCATCCATTAATGTTACATGGGGGGCTGCGGGTCCCTATGTCCTCTTGTTGCAGCAGGGAATGATTGCTTCTCCGCATTGTCCGTCATTAGCTGATACTGATACTGTATTTGTTTGTCCAGCTCTTGTTGGAAATATTACAGGTACTTCTTCTGAGTGTATCAATCAAATTGAAACTTATACTTTTCCTTCTGGAGCCAATAATTATAATTGGTCAATTGGAAGTTTAGGTACCTTAATTAGTGGCCAAGGAACAAATACAGTAACTATCGAATATGGAAATTTTATCGGAATTACAATAATACATTTGTCTTATACATTATGTGGAGTTACATATAATGTTAGTTTGTCTGATACTGTTACCCCTGCCCCTGTACCAATAATCATTTTACCAAGTACACTTTGTCAGAATACCCCTCTTACTTTTACTACTTCTGCTTTTTCAGGAGGCAGTCCGCAATATATCTGGACAATAGTTGGAGGTCCTACAACTACCACATCAGTAGGTTCTTTCACCTATACTTTTACTTTACCCGGAACTTATACACTTGACCTTACTGTAGTGGATATTAATAATTGCCATGAAAACGGAACAACAGCTGTAACATTTACAATTAATCCGACACCGGCAGCATATATTTCAACCCCTGACCCTTTAGTTACTTGCAATTTACCGGATACTTTTTATGTTACCGTAACTAGTTCAGGGTGTGTGGGTGCAACAACATATCAATGGTACGGACCTTCTGGTGCTTTAGGAACAGGAACAATACAATTGAGTGGAACTACTTATCCTAATGCTTATGGTGCTTATTATTGTGTTGTAACTAATAGTTGTGTATGCTCGGCGACAACCAACATTTTAACTCTTGATACCTGTGGCATCCCTCCTCCTTGTTCATTAAGTATAACTCCATCTGTAAGTTTTACTGAAACGCAAAATTGTGGTACTGTGAACTTTACGAGTTCACATTCAGCTCCAGGTTTTATTCCTGGAAGTTATTATTGGAATTTTGGTGATGGTATAGGGACTTCAAATGCGCAGAACCCGGTTTATTCTTATGCGCACCCTGGATATTATTTAGTTGAATTTTGCTGTTCTTATACTGATGGGATTGATACTTGTTCGATATGCTTTGATAGCCCGGATACAATACCATTTATTCCGAACTTTACGGTAACTTATTCCTGCAGCGGCTCAGGTCCAATTCTAACAACAATTACATATAATGGTCAGACTGTAGCACCTTATGTTGTTGCTAGTGATATGTGGACAGGTGCTATAACAGGCGGGAGCAGTTCGAGTGTTTCAGCTTATTTGATAGCAGGTTCTTATAACGAAACTGAAACGGTAACTGTAACAGGTAATTCCCAAACTTATACTTGCCCCATAACCTTACCGTTTATTGTACCTATCCAACCAAATGCCAATTTTACTTATGGTCCAATTCCTGATTGCACAGGAACACCTGTTGATTTTACTAATACTTCTACTAACCCAAGTGCTATTATTCAATACAATTGGCTTTTTGGTACATTGCCACCTTCAGGCTCTAATTTGACAAACCCCGACCATAACTATATTGTCGGAGGTACTCTTCCTCAAATTTTTCCTGTAACATTAACAATTAATGATGAATATGGGTGCACTTCTTCAGTTACAAAAAATGTTACAGTTTATCCGAATACTGTTTCAATTATTATGACTCCAAATAATGGTGAAGCTTGTGAGGGAGATAGTATCATCATTTTTGCAAATGCACATAGTTTATTTGGACCTCTGGCATATAGTTGGATTCCTTGTGGGCATTATACAGCCTATGATACAGTAACACAAACAGGATATTATACGGTAATTGTTACAGATAGTAAAGGATGTTCAGCAATTGATTCTACCCAGGAGACATTCTTAGATATTCCTACTCCTAATATTTCAGGGACTCAGGATTATTGCAATTTGGATAATGTCAATCTTTCTATGTATGTTGGCCCAGGGTATACTTATATCTGGACAATCAGCAGTGCAGCAACTGGTACATCAACAGTAACTTCTTCTGACCTGAATGGAAATACTTACCCTAATCCTTTATATAACTACAATCCTTGGCCTCATCCACCTTATCCATATATAGTTCATGCTTATATTTCTGTAAATACGCCTATAAGTTGTGTGGATAGTGCTGTGGATACTATTTGGGTACATTTTCCTCCTCCTAATCCGACAATCAGTGCCTCAGATACCTGCCTTTTAAATGCTCCGCTCATACTTACGGCATACGATTCAAATTCCAGTGTCATATTTACTTGGAGTAATGGAGGCAACGGAAATACAATCAGCGTTATCAACAGCGGTATTTTTATGGTTTCAGCAAGAGACTCTTTTGGTTGCTCAAGTCAAAGCAATCCGTTTGTTGTGCCTGCATTACCCGATTTCTGTAACCTGTTTACAGGCTGTATATGTGATACCGGCAACCAGATAATTATGGCTCCTAATGAACCTGGATACCATGTAGTACAATGGTTGAGGAATGGTCTCCCGTATCCGAATACAGTAGCTTTCCCTAACCTGCTGATTACCCAGTCAGGTACTTACCAACTGGTAATGGAAAGCAATTTGTTGACAAACTGTCCGGTAACTTCAGGTTATATTTATGTGGATGATTGTACTCCTGCATTGTGTTGTTGCTGCGATAGTAGTGTAGTCTATTTCAAATCTCTTGTTTGTATAGGAATTGATTCATCGGGCAATGAACAGTATCAGTATGATATTTATTATGATTATACCGGCACTTCACCTACACCTTACACTGTTACCGTTGGACCTCCGAACAATGGAACTTTGAGTGGCATGACTTCAGGTACTCTTAACCCTGGAATTAATAGCATCTCAGGTATATTTACCGATATTCCACCTGTAGGCTATAACTTCTGTCTTGAAATAATTCATGGTGATTCTGCAACTGGTGGGTCTTGCAAACAAGAGGTTTGTTCTCAGTTACCCCCATGTGATAGCCTGCCTCCTTGTAATCAAAAAGTTTGCGTTTGCGATGATTGTGGTGGCATCATCTGCGGAGGAGATGACCAGAATGGCAACCCGATATATAAGATATATTTCTATATTAACTATTCGGGCAACAACAATTCAACGTTCTATATCAGCACAGCGGAAGGAGTTTTCACAAGTCTGTCTTCTAATATCGTTAACAACGGATTCAACCAATATTCAGTTATGTTTGTCAACTTGCCTCCATGGCAAGGATATATGTGTATGAATGTAGTTATCCGAGATTCAGTAACGGGTATTGTTTGCGAACAACAATATTGCTTCGCATTACCAGAATGCCCGATTGCTCCTTGCCAGACGAAACCGGTAATGGAAGGCCCTCTGACAGAATGCATTGGAGTTGATTCCACGGGGCATAAAGAATGGTTTATACAAATGTTGGTGTATGATCCATTCATATGTTGCGGTCAATCTGTAGCAGCGGTCACTTCAACCGGGTTTATTTCGAACCAGACTCCAACTACTTTAACTGGATCTCCTACCGATGTAAGATTCCATTACACGAATTATTCAACGGATTCTACAGTTGCCTGCTTCCGTTTTATCATTACTGATTCCAGTGGTGCGCAATGTATGGATAGCATTTGTATTCAATTGCCTCCTTGTCAGAAACCTAACGATAAACTTGAAGAATCCTTCAATCTTCAACCTAACCCTGCAAAGAACCAAGTAGTTATCAATTACACCTTTATTCAGGCTGGAGATAATGAAATAGTTTTCCGCGATGCAAGAGGAGTTGAAATGGGAAGAGTAAGAGCAAATGGCACTTCGGGTTCTTTAACTTACGATCTTTCTGCGATTAGCTCCGGAGTTTACCAGGTTTCATCGGAGAATAATGGCAAACAAATACAAACTTTAAGATTGATTATAACTAAGTAAAATCAAACAGAATCCTCCTCCTCCCTCTATCTTTAGAGATGAATTGGAGGATGAGCTAGAAACAAATCCCTCTCCAAATTGAGAGGGATTTGTTTTTTTAGTAGTAACAAAAATTTATATTAACTTTGTACCTATATAAAAAATATGGAAAAGTGAATTAATCATTACCTGCAATTAATAATTTAAAACTGTTTGACTCTAAACAGTAATGGTTGGTAATTTGATTACCAACCATTAACGATTCAAGTACCCTGAGCCGGAATCGAACCGGCACGAGTGTAACCTCACAGGTTTTTGAGACCAGCGCGTCTACCAATTCCGCCATCAGGGCATGTATGTTTTACATTATTCATTTTTTGGAGGGGCGAATATACACAAAATTAGTGAAGAGTGAAGAAAGGCTTTAATTCTCAACTCTCCTCCCGATTTAATCGGGACAACTACCAATTGGTCTTCACAAACTTCCCTCTATAACTTTCCGTGCCGTTAGTGAGTTGATAAAAATAAACCCCATTACTCAATTGAGGAAGATTTATGATTGTTGATTGTTGATTGACGATTGGTTGTGAATAAACCTGTTGACCTAACACATCATAAATTTTGAGTTGAGAATTAATAGTTGAAAGTTGAAAATTATAGGTGAGGGTGAAGGTGCCTGAGGTGGGGTTGGGGTAGAGGGATAAGAAATTGTTTGTTGATATTTCATTTATGACTTCATCAGTACAAATTGTTGTAACAGTACCTCCTGCATACCCAACATAGTAAGTAGGCAATGAATAATTTGTAAAACCTGAAGAAACAATAGTTGTAACAGGAAATATTTGAGTTGGAGGTGTTGCTACAATTGTCGAAGTTCTGCCTTCATAGCATCCGGCATTGCCATTGGAATCTGTTTTAATCAAATATAAGGCATAATCTGCTAAACCAAAGCTGTTTGTATATCCTGTAATAATATATCCTCCATCAGTTGTTTGCTGAATTGAAGATGCTACATCATTTCCTGAACCTCCATAAGTCCGAGTCCATAAAGTATCCCCAATAGAATTTGTTTTTATTAAATATACATCACCTAATGTATCATAAATATTATTTGTATTTCCTGCAATAATATATCCTCCGTCATAAGTTTGCTGAACAAAATAAGCAATATCACCGGTTGAATCCCCATAAGTTTTTGACCATACAATATCCCCGATGGAATCAGTTTTTATTAAATAAACATTGCCTGTACTATCCCCGAAACTTGTTGTAGTTCCTGCAATTATATATCCTCCGTCTGTAGTTTGTTGAGCAGAATATCCTATATCTCTAGTACCTCCATAAGACTTGGTCCATAAAGTATCTCCGTTTGAATTAGTTTTGATTAAATAAAAATGATCGAAACTGTTGTTGAGAGCATCAGATTCACAAAAGCCAGCAAGCATATATCCACCATCAGTGGTTTGTTGAACAGATAATGCATCATCATTATCAAAGGCTTCAAAAATCCTTGTCCATACCATATTACCCAAATTATCTGTCTTTATAAAATTAAAAAAATGCGCGCACCCAGCATTGCAAGTACTCATATACCCTCCAATAATATATCCTCCATCAGTAGTTTGTTGAATTGAATTTCCAACTCCTTTCCCTAATTCTTTTGTCCAAAGAGTATCTCCTATTGAATTCGTTTTAATTAAATATACATAATTTGCATCATTTCCATCAGCTGTATTACCTCCAACAATTATATATCCTCCATCATTTGTTTGCCGAACACAGTTACCTTCTGCACCGCCAAGAGTTACAATAAATTTTGTCCAGAGGGTATCACCATAAACATTTGTCTTTATTAAATAAATATTAGCACTATAAAAATCTTCTCCAACTATAATATATCCTCCATCTGTGGTCTGTTGAACGTAATATCCTCCATAAGAATCAGTCCCACCAAAAGCTTTCTGAAACATTATCTGCCCATACGCCTTCACCCCCATCATCCCAATGATCAAAACCAAAATTAGCTTCTTCATAATCTTCATTTATTCAAGCCACAAAAGTAAGTAATTAATCCATTTCTAAGAGCAAATCCCCCTCCTTAAATGAATTCTTGATGAACTTTCTCAAATTGACAAACTCAAACCACATTTGTTCAATTTCCCCCTCCATCCCATCAATCCCCTCTATCCATAGCCCAAGCCACACTTCAGGCAAGGGAGGTTTGAGGGGGGAAAAGGAAAAAGTCAGACGATACTGCGGTGATACCCTTAGTAACTGCGGCGATATCCTTAGCCGTCACGGTGATACCTTTGGACACTGCGGTGTTATCCATATATCCTGCGGTGATACCTTTAGATGCTACGGCAGTATCTTTAGAACATGCGGTGTTATCCATAGATCCTGCGGTGATACTCTTAGATGCTACGGCAGTATCTTTAGAACATGCGGTTTTATCCATAGATTCTGCGATTAAATCCATGCATCCTGCCGCAAAATGCTCTTTTTATATGATTTGATTGAAAATTATAAAATGAATCCATGCTTATTAACATGGATTCATACTATAAAAATTATCGATTTATATTAAATCAATAGTTAAGGTTTCAAAAGGTCCATCATCACCATTTGCCAATATCAATTGATGTTGAACACCATATTTCCCTGGAGCAAGACCTGTAAATTGTTTCTTGGAATCTAATCTTATTATCCAATCTTAATCAAACATTCAGTTAATAAACTTACCTTTGCACTCCTTATATTATATAGCTATGCCAAATGTATTAGTAATTGATGATGAAAAGAGTATCCGAAGCACGCTGCGGGAGATTCTGGAATATGAAAACTTCAAGGTGGAGGAGGCAGGTGATGGTGCCGAGGGATTAAAGATGGCGGAGAAAGGAACGTACGACCTTATCCTCTGCGATATTAAAATGCCTAAGATGGATGGCATTGAATTGCTGTCGAAGTTGCAGGAAGCTGGAAGTGATACTCCTATAGTGATGCTGTCGGGTCATGGCACTATTGATACTGCTGTGGAAGCGATAAAAAAAGGGGCATTTGATTTTATCTCCAAGCCGCTTGATTTGAACCGATTGCTGGTTACTGTCCGTAATGCCATGGATAGAAATTCCCTGATAACAGAAACAAAAACACTGAAGCGCAAGATTACCAAAACGCGTGAGATGATTGGTAATTCGGCAGGGATAAAGAAGATAAAAGAGATGATAGATAAGATTGCCCCTACCGATGCACGTGTGTTGATTACCGGTAATAATGGTACAGGAAAGGAACTGGTGGCAAGATGGATTCATGAACAGAGTAACCGCGCTAATGCTCCTTTGATAGAGGTTAATTGCGCTGCCATACCTTCGGAGTTGATAGAGAGTGAATTGTTCGGGCACGAGAAAGGTGCATTTACATCTGCCATCAAACAAAGACTTGGTAAGTTTGAGCAGGCAAATGGAGGAACTTTGTTTTTGGATGAGATTGGAGATATGAGTTTATCTGCACAGGCAAAGGTATTGCGCAGTTTGCAGGAGAATAAGATTACAAGGGTGGGAGGGGAGAAGGAAATTCCTGTCAATGTGCGGATTCTTGCTGCCACTAATAAGGATTTGAAGAAGGAGATAGCCAATAATAACTTCCGCGAAGACCTGTATCATCGGCTTAGTGTGATATTGATTCATGTACCTTCGCTGAATGAACGGAAAGATGATATTCCATTGCTTTGCACTCATTTTGTAAAAGAGATTTGTGAAGAATATGGAATGCCTTTAAAAGAATTTACTCCCGATGCTTTGAAAGAGATGCAGAATATCAACTGGACAGGGAACATAAGAGAGCTAAGGAATGTGGTTGAACGATTAATTATTCTTTGTGAGAAGAAGATTACCGGTAAGGATGTGGGGCTTTATGCCGCATCGGGGAAATAAGTGCCTGAGAGTATTAGTTTCATTGCTAATTCTCTTCCCCAATTGCACTATTTTAATATCTTCTTGTTCCGGATATGTTAAATTATCAATAAAAAGAGTGACTATTACATATTTTTAGTAAATTTGTGGCGTTTACAAAACGCTATTTATCATCATCCTGCAGAACAAGAAATAAAATAACAATCTAATATATAATCAAAAATGAAAAACAGTAAATTCTACAGTGCGCTATTGTTATCAATAGTGCTGTTTCTTTTTATGGCTAATGGGAAATCATTAGCACAGCAAAATCAAAATGCAAAAGGCGTTGAAAAAGCTATTGATTATAGCACTACTCCTGCCTGGATTGCAATGATGGACGACCCTAATGTGAATTATTATGAAGCGATGAAAGCATTTAACACCTATTGGGAAAACAGAACAAGACCTGAAGGTGATGATGTAATTCCATCAAAAGCAAGTAAAGAAGAATTGAGAGAAAAAGAAGAGCGTGATAACGAACTTGCTAAAATGACTCCGCAACAAAGACAGGAGCATAATGAAATGGCGTTTCAATACAAGCGGTTTCAGAACTGGAGTCACGTTGTATTTCCATTTGTTCAGGATGACGGAAGGATACTTTCCGCCGATGAACGCATGGCTATCTGGAACAAGCAGCAGGAAGAAATGAACAAGCAAAAGAAATCGAACAAATAATTATAAACACTTCAATTAATAAGACAATGAAAAAAATAATATATATACTTTTATTTATAAGTTCAGGAGCAATTGCTCAAAACGCCAGCTGGGGAACCTATCTTCCTGCACATTTTCCTGTAAATGTATCTACACAAACAAACGGGATAAGCAGAACTACACAGTTTAAATTTCATCCTACTAACCCTAATAAAATGTATGCCGTCAGTTCATGGGGTGGTTTATTCATCAGTATTAATGGTGGCAGCAGTTGGAATTTTTCTCCGGGAACTGATAATATTTCTGAGAGTAACTGTGCTTCTGTTTGTATAGATTATACAAACGATAATATCATATATCTTGGCACAGGAGATGCAAATTATTATTCCCTTACTTTTAACACCATATCGGGTTATGGAACCGGTGGAGTTTGGAAATCTACTAATGGAGGGCAGTCATTTACTCAGATGGGACTCACAGGGAAAATTGTTGTGGAAATGATTATGGATCCAACTAACAATAATGTTATTGTCGCAGCTACAAATAATGGTATATACAAATCAACAGATGCAGGAGTAACATGGAATTTAAATACCACATCTCTTCAACTACGTGATTTAAAACAATTAACACCAACCTCAAGGGTTTTATTAACTTGTGGAACCTCTACCTTTTTAAGGTCAACAGATTTTGGGGATACATGGACAACAATCAGTGGTGTTTCGGGTGGTGTAATTGCTGTAACAAATGCCGATACCACCTTAGTTGCAGTATGCAGAAATGGAGGAACATTATATAAATCGCATGACGGAGGACTTACATTTCCAACCACTTATAATCCGGGAGGAACTACATCAAATTGGGGAAACCAGGGAGATTATAATTTTGCTTTTGCCATTGATGGATTAGATGCAAGTAAATACTACATGAGTTATCTTGACACTTATACATCCATAGATAGTGGTGCAAACTGGACAATGGTTGCCACATGGTATGGGTCCTTACATGCCGATCATCATAAAATAACTAAAAGCCCATATAACAACAATCAATTATGGGATTCTAATGATGGTGGTTTGTTCATGAGTACTGATGAAGGACAAACCTGGAATGAAATGAGTGATGGTATTTATGGTTATGAATGTTACCACGGGACATGTAGTCCTGTAAGGAAGGATCTTATGTTCATACAATTGCAGGATAATGGTATGGCTTATGCAGATTCGACAGGATGGTACACCAATGAAGGTGGTGATGCAGGTGCAAGATGTTCATGGGATTATAATACTGTAAATCCTTATGTGTATTTTTATTATGCAAATAACTGGTTATCAGGCATGGGGTATCCTTATGATGCAACGGGTAACAGAAAATTATATACAACAGGGGAGGGGGTTTATCAATCAGACAATTTACCGGCATCACCCTTACGAGATATCGCCTTTAACAGAAGTAATCCAAACCTGGGCTTTGCAGGAGTCAGTGATGTCTACAGATCTACAAATCTGAATAACAATTCACCTACATGGACCCAGATATCAAGTTTCAATACTCAAATTATGGCTGTTCACTCTTCCTTTGCTGACCCAAACAGATTATATGTTATTACTAATAATTCTAAAATATATGTATGTACCAATGCTTTAAGTGGCTCTCCAAGTTTTACGAGTGTTACCTTACCTCATTCAACTAGTAATGCTGCAAGTATTACTTCTATTTCATCAGACCCTAATTCTCTTTATATTACCTGTAATACCAAAGCATATTATTCGAGTGATAATGGAAATACCTGGACTGATATTACATACAATCTTCCATCTGTTAATCATGTAAAAATACTTGCTGATGAGTTTTATTCTACCAATCAGTTAGTGTTTGTTGCCAGCTTTAATACGGTATATTATAAATATCTGAATCAAAACTCATGGACGCTATATAGCACTCAACTTCCCACGCGTACAACTATAACAGATTTATCAATTTATAATGATAGCACTAATAAAGCAAGGTTAAGATTAGCATTGTATGGAAGAGGAATGTGGGAATCTTCTTTTGCAAACCTTCGTCCTGTTACATGTTTCTTTGCAGCAAACAGAACAACTCCATGCCCCGGGGCGACTGTAAATTTCACTGATAACTCTTTAGGGAATATAACTTCATGGTCATGGACTTTCCAGGGAGGAACACCTGCAACTTCAAATGCACAAAATCCATCTGTTTCCTTTGCTTCAGCAGGGACAGATACAGTAACTCTTACAGTCTCTGATGGAACTAATTTCAGCACTTCACAGCAGGTGATAGTTGTATCAGCCCATGCAGTTAATCCTGTAATTACGGGTGTAAATACAATCTGCAGTGGCAACAGTTCAACTTTTGATGCAGGGTCTTTTAATTCCTATCTTTGGAATACAGGTGCTACAACAGAAACAATAACTATATCTACCGGCGGAAATTATACCGTGACTGTAACCGATGTTAGCGGATGTACCGGCTCAGCATCACAAACACTGACTGTTGTTTCTGCACCCGCAACACCCGGACCAATTGCCGGAAGTAGTTCAGTATGCCAGGGAAGTGCACAAGTCTATTCTGTAATTCCAGTTTCAGGAGCAACAAGTTATACCTGGACTTTACCATCAGGATGGTCAGGCTCATCGACAACAACAGGGATTATGGTAACAGTTGGAACACTATCAGGAAATATTTTAGTCAGGGCAAATGACAGCTGTGGAAGCAGTACAAACCGTTCATTATCAGTAACGGTGCTTACTTCCGCACCATCTCAGCCTGGAATAATTTCTGGTAGTGCATCCGTATGTTCGGGTACTTCACACACATATTCTATATCAGCAGTTTCAGGTGCAACAAGTTATACATGGACATTACCTGGTGGCTGGACAGGATCTTCAAATACTACAAGCATCAATGCAACCGCAGGAAATAACGGGGGAAATATCACAGTTACGGCAAACAATGCTTGTGGATCTAGTTCTGCACAATCATTAACAGTTACAGTTAATACTGTCCCATCTCAACCAGGAAGTATAACCGGAAATACAACTGTTTGCCAGGCAAGTTCTCAAACATATTCAATTTCTTCTGTTGCAGGAGCAACAAGTTACACCTGGACATTACCGGGAGGTTGGACTGGTACCTCAACTACCACAAGCATTGTTTGCAGTGACTGCAATATTTCCTCCTGTATTTCCTGCTGTGGTATTTATACTTGTGGTAGTTGAACTTCCAGTCCATCCTCCCGGTAATGTCCAGGTATAATTT
>Ga0207096_1119_pt1 | contig 14699 bp, 13 predicted proteins | sample Alteio_BWMinHeat_86_FD_153547 | JGI IMG/M metagenome (GOLD analysis project Ga0207096, IMG submission 153547) | Enriched cells from forest soil in Barre Woods Harvard Forest LTER site, Petersham, Massachusetts, United States -... | ecosystem: Environmental > Terrestrial > Soil > Temperate forest >...
GGAATGCAAAGATGGACATTGCGAAGTGTGCCATGGCAGTTGTGTGAAGCCATCGCTGTTTCAGGTCAGCTTATCAGCAGCCCAGTTGCGCGGAGCGTCATTGCAACAGTATTTGAAGACGCTCGACATGCTGGGGCTGCCCGGGGAGGTAACACTCGCATGGGTCACTCAGTTGCCAGTGTAGCTGTTCCCGGGCGGACGATCGAGCAGGTTGATTTCGCCCTGATCGGCCATCAGGAGAGTTGGAAAGCAGCCGCGGACGTACTTGCTGTGTTGCGCGGACCGGAGCATACGCCTCTGCCGGATGATGAGATCAAGGACATCCTTCCATGGATTCCGCCCAGGGCGGTCTGCCATGTCGAGATCGGATCAATCGTCAGTACAAAGATCGGGGGCGCGAAGTTTAAGTCGTGCGGCCTCTATATTGACTCCTTCATTCCTCCCGACCGTCTGGATGCCGCTTACATTCACGAGAACCTTGCCTGCGTTCGAAGGGCGGCGGCCTGCGCCATCAACGCGGGAGCGAAGATCGTGAGCCTCGGCGGATTCAGCTCCATTCTGATCGAGGGCAACTTCGATCAGCTTCCGGAAAGGCACGATACGGTCTTTACGACGGGCAATACGTTGACGGTTGGTTTCATCGTTCAGGGCATCAGGAAGATGTGCGCGCTGGAGGGCCAGGAGCTCCGAAGATCAACGCTGCTCATCGTTGGAGCAACGGGCGATGTGGGTTCGGGCTGCGCCCGTTGTTTGGCGCCTATCGTCAGGCGCGTGCTGCTCAGCGCACGCAACCTGGAGCGACTGCGCAGGCTCGCCGCCGAGTTCGAAGCCGGCGGAGTCGAGGTGGAGATTGCGACGGATCTTCGGCAGTTCTCCGCAGAAGCCGACATCGTGATCTGCGCAGCGAGTCTGGCAGCTCCTTCGCTACTGTTGGGCCGGATCGCACCGCACGCAATCGTTTGCGATGCGGGCTACCCGAAGAACCTGTCTCCAAGCGTGGAGATGCCTGGCGCCAAGGTCTTCTTCGGAGGCCTGGGCCAGATCACCGGCGGATTGAGTTTCGCGCCGGATTTTCATGGAATTCTGAATCGGCATCCGTTTCCCGATGTGGTCCATGGATGTCTACTCGAAGGCATGGCTCTCGCTCTGGAGGGCCGCTACGAACCCTTCTCTCAGGGGAGAGGGTTCATCACCCGGGAGCGCGTCGAAGAGATTGAAACCATTGCTGCACGGCATGGGATCTACCTCGCACCGCTTTACAACGCCGATGGTCCAATCGAGGACGCACTTGGTTGCCAGACGGAATGGCCGGGAGGACTGAGTGCGGGGGCGAGAGACCAGATCGAACTAACGCAGCCCGATCTGCTCCCACGGACGTTTTAATTGCGCACATATGTCTGTGCGTTGTGCGTGCACTTTTCCCCGTTTTAGTTTTTGGCAGGAGGACACAATGATTCGAGAACGAGTGCTCAAGGTCGTATTGATGTTAGTGGGGTTGCTCTTTTTGGCAGGTGTTTACCCGCTCTTGAGATGGCAGCCGAATCAGACAATCGAGCAGATGCTCGGCGGCATCTATGCCGCACTGGGGATTTTTCTGCTGCTTGCGTCACGTAACAGATCAGTGAATCGCAGCCTGATCGCCTTCACGACGTGGTCAAGCCTTGTTCACGCCACCATCATGGCAGTGCTGGTATTCGGCGGGTGATTCCACGCGGATACCTGCCACACCGGAAGTTACCAGCCAGACCACAGTTTCCGGATTGCCGACTATCCGCCCGGAAGCATAGGCGCTTCGAGCTTCGGGCCCTGTCCATACAGTTGGTGCTATATTGGAAGCGGGAGTACTGTTGTACAAAGACGACCGCGCCGAACTGACCCTCAGTTTGACCTCCAGCCGCCGGAAAACATCAGAAAAATCCCCAATTTCATTTTGCCAACGGCCCAAGATCCGAACCGCCGCAGGGGCGGGTGCAGGAGAGCTTTCATGCCACTTCAGAAAAATTTCCGCAAGATTCCAAGCTACATCAAAGAGAAAATCGCCCGAATCAAAGGTTCCAACATCAAAGTTGGCTGCGTTGCCCGGCTGCGCTTAGCTGACATTGCAGCTGGCAACTACGAGCATCTGGGTATCACGCTCGACGGCACCAGCAAGCCGGTGTTCCCCGAGTCTGTTGTTCCCGACGCTTCAGCAGGCCGGTACTCTGACGCCAACGCCAATGGCGAGGAAATCGTCCGCAGGGATTTGCCCATGGTCACCAAGTCTTTTACTGTCGAGGCCCCAAATTGGGGGGACTACTACAACGGAACGCATGACGTGGATTTTGATCGCCAAGTGTACCAGCGCGAATTCATCCCGCCTACGGAGAACGAAATCGAAATTGAGCTGGTCGGTGAAGAAGGATCGGCGCAGGACAAGAGTCTTGTATTCAAGTTCGCCATGGACCAGCCTTTGAAGAAAGGCACAAAAGACTTTGAAGATGAGCTGCTTCGACTGCTGAATATTTTGCAGGAGAATGTTGGGGACGCCGACGTCTTCGACAGCAAGGCCACCCTGAAAGAGTATTTGCAAACGAAATACGTTAATTGGGAGATTCTCCCGCCCGGAGAACGCGATACTACCATTGCCCGGATCGTGGCTGGAATGCCAGCGACCGATCCTGAAACTGAGAAGAGAATTGCTGACCGGTACGATTTCTTTGGCAAAATGAAACCGAGAGCTTTCATTCAGGGACACGGTGGTTTCCGTCGGTATTTTGGTGCACAATTTTCTGATGACCTGGTGGCGTTCGAAAATATGGAGTATGGTAACGCGGTATACGTCATGGTGAAAGACTGGGAACAGTCCAGTCAGAAGACCAAGCAGGAGCTGCTCGCTAGCGGTAAGGACGGCGCTGATTTCTTTCGGGTTGTCCACGGCAAGGACTGGAAGGCACGTGTGAAGGACATCATCAAGAAGCACAGGAACTGAAAGGATCTGGTCCTGCTTACTGAAATAGCATTTGCAGTTACCAAATTGATCTTCTTTCTGCTACTCTCTTGGGCAAAACACTAGAGGAGCAAGTAGATGGCCGAAGCGAAGATTGAAATTAAAGTTGGGGCAGTCGCCTTCTCCGGTGAAGGTGAAGGCAAGTGGCTATCCGAACAGTTGGATAAGGTTCTGGAGAAGATTCCGGAACTCGCCAACGTAGCACCCGCTGATGCCGGTGGGGAAACAGGCGGTGCAGCGCTTGGGGCTGGCACTGGACAGGCCGGGACCCCCACAGCTAGTGGAACCTTGGCCAATTTCCTTAAGAGCAAGCATGCCACCACGAATCAGCGGATCAAGTTCCTCGCGACTGCAGTCTGGCTCACAGACGTGAAGAAGAAGGACTCGCTAACGACGAATGACGTATCGCAAGCGATAAAAGATGCCAAGCAAACTCCGCTGCGCAATCCTTCCCAAGGCCTCAACGATAACGTTAAGCAAGGCTATTGCCACAAAAATGGAAAACAGTTTTATGTAACGGATGAAGGGCGAACAGCCCTTGGTGCATGATTACTGCTTCCGCTGCTTTGTCTGCAATTCCGTCTGGCTTGCGTGATCCGCTGATCGCCGAATACCAAAGCATCGTTCAGAATTTCCTTGAACACCGCTGGCTTCCCTCGGAGCTGGGCGGAGGTCGGTTTAGTGAAATCGTCTACACTATCTTGGATGGTCATGCGAAGAAGTCATACGCTGCCGGACCGACCAAGCCGCCTGACTTTGTGGCGGCTTGTCGTCAACTGGAAAAGAACACGCACGTACCTCGCAGCTTCCAAATTCTCATCCCGCGAACCCTCCCCGCTCTTTACGAAATCCGCAACAATCGTAGTGTAGGACACGTGGGTGGCGATGTTGATCCAAACCACATGGATTCGGTCGCAGTTCTCTCTCTGAGTAACTGGGTAATGGCGGAGCTTGTCCGTGTCTTTCACGGCCTCAGCGTGGATGAAGCGCAAAAAGTCGTGGATCTCCTCGCCGAGATGCGTGTCCCGATTATCTGGAGTGACGGCAACGTGAAACGAGTATTGCGACCGAAACTGAAGCTTCCAGAGCAACTTCAATTACTCATTGCTACCTCAATACCCGACGTCAGCATTGATGAACTCATCTATTGGACTGAAGCCAAAGACAAGAAGCATTTCATGAAGACGGTTCGCAAGCTCCACAAGGAACGCCTAGTTGAGTACACGCCGTCTACGGCACGGGTCAAAATCCTCCCGCCTGGAACAAAGGCTGTTCAGGAGATGGTGCGAGAGAAAGACTTGACCGGAATTTAGCGGGTTGGCATCAGTCCTGTCGCCCGCCGAGTATGCGCGAAAGTCGGCCGTCCTCGCCCAACGGCGATTGCGCCGGAGCTACTTTAGTGAAGCACAACCCGATTTATGAAACCAGTTCCTTAATACGAAAATGCTCTGGGAAACAGTCGAGCCGTGCTGGTTGCGGTTGCGCTGGCGCCGCCTGTATCAAGGATTGTCACCGTAACGTTCCACCCGCCGACTTTTTTGTAGGCGTGGGTGCCGCTCACGTTGAACCCGCCCGATGCGTTGTTGACAATGATTGCTGCTGTGGGCGCAGTTCCATCTCCCCAATCTATGGTGGCGGAGAAACTACCCGCAACCCCGTTGGGATCGGCGTCGGTAAAGCTGGCTACCACCAGAGAAAACGGTTGCCCCAGGCGTACATGCAGGCGGCGGCCGGTTGCGGTCAGGGGAAAATCATCCTTCACGTTTGAGGTCGCGGTGGTCATGCTTCCACCCACGTCGTGAATCGTGATGACCGCCGCGTGGCTACCCGCACCGGCGTAGGTGTGTGTGCCGGTCACGTTGAAGCCTCCGCTGGCGTTGGCTGTGATGGTTCCGGGAGAGTTGGTTGTATCTCCCCATGCAATGGTTGCGGTGTAATCAGTCACGACTCCGTTGGGATCGGCGTCGGTAAAGGTGGCCATCAGGGCTGTAAAGGATGCACCGTGGGGCGCGGCGACTGTAGTACCCGAAGCCGAGAGCGATGCGTCCGCCACGGACACGGTCGTGTTGGCAGTGACTGAGCTGCCGCCGTCATCGGTCACGGTGATTTGCGCATTGTAGGTCCCTTCATCGGCATAGACGTGATTGCCACTCACATTAAAGCCACCTGTTCCGTTGGTGGAAACAACAGCCGCGGACAAGGTTCCATCGCCCCAGTTAATGGTGGCAGTGAAATCACCAGCAACTCCATTGGGATTGGCGTCAGTGAAGATGGCCATCACCGCATTGCTGAGCAGTGCGCCCTCGGTAGCATTGATGGTTGTGCCTGAGGCGGAGAGCGGTGCATCCAACACATTCACATTTGTGTTCGCACCGCCCACGCTGCCACCGATATCGGTTACGGTAATTTGCGCGGCGTACGTTCCTTCCTCCGCATAGGCGTGACTGCCGACTACATTAAAACCACCTGACCCGTTGGCGGCGATGGTAGCCGCAGACCTGGTACCGTCGCCCCAGTCGACGATGGCGTTGTAATCACTCGGAGTTCCGTTGGGATCGGCGTCGGTAAAGGTGGCCATCACGGCATTACTAATGAGTGTGCCTTCGGTGGCGCCGATGGATTGGCCCTGAACTGAAAGCGGTGCGTCAGCCACAGACACATTTGTGTTGGTAGTCGCCATTTTGCCGCCGGTATCCGTTACCATGATTTGCGCGTTGTAGCTTCCTTCTTCGCTATAGACATGACTGCCAACGACATTGAAACCACCCGTTCCGTTCGCTACGATCGTTCCCGAAGATGATGGTGTTCCGTCACCCCAGTTGATGGTGGCTGTGTAATCACTCACAACTCCGTTGGGATCTGCGTCGGTGAAAGTGGCCATCACGGTATTACCAAGGGCTGTGCCTTCGGTGGCGTTGACGGTAGTACCCGAAGCTGAGAGCGGTGCATCGGCCACAGTCATACTTATGTTCGCGGTAACAGCACTACCGCCGGAGTCCGCCACGCGGGTGCTGACCGTGTAATTCCCCTCCTCGGCGTAGACATGACTGCCGCTCACATTGAAACCGCCAGTTCCGTTCGCTACGATCGTTCCTGGAGATGGTGGCGTGCCGTCTCCCCAGTTGATGGTTGCTGCGTAATCACTCACAATTCCGCTGGGATCTGCGTCGGTGAAAGTTGCTACTGTCAGGTTACAAACGGCCCCTTCGGTGCAGTTCGCAGGAGATGCGCCCGAAGCCGAGAGCGGTGCGTCCGCCACTGTCACACTTGTGTTCGCATTGGCTGTGCTGCCGCCCGTATCCGCTACGTGTGTGCTGGCGTTGTAATTTCCATCTTCGTTATAGATATGATTGCCGCTTACATTGAAACCACCCGTTCCGTTGGCTACGATCGTTCCCGGAGATGATGGCGTGCCGTCACCCCAGTTGATGGTTGCTGTGTAATCACTCACAACTCCGTTGGGGTCGGCATCGGTGAAAGCTGCTACCGTCAGATTACAAACGGCGCCTTCGGTGCAGTTCCCGGGGGATGATGCTCCCGCAGTGAGTGGCGCATCCTTCACCGTAGCTGTGCCCGTGGCAACGTGGTCTGAGTTGTCCGGTATGCGGTGCAGGGTCACTGTAACCGTAAAGTTCCCTTCTTCTGCATACGTGTGACTGCCGCTCACGGTGAACATACCAGTACTGGGTTCGCTCACAATTCCGGCTGATGAGGTGGCATCACCCCAATTGATGGTCGCGATGAAGTCTGTTACCAGGTCCGTGGAGGTTGTATCCGTAAAGCTCGCAACAGCCACATTGAAAGAAGCGCCCTCAACGGCATTGAAGTTGTTTCCGGTTCCAGTAATTGTGCCGAAAGCATGAGCAGAAAAAATGGCTACAAACACCACGAGGGTGCAAATGCCTTTCGGCTGAATCAACGACAAGGATGACTTCACTCGGATTTTCCTTTAATGACTCTTCAGGCGGGCGGCCTCGAATTCGTCGCCATGTTGCCACGCGGGCAATTGCGGCAGATTGGCGGCTTTCCAACCTAAGACCAATCCGAAGCGGGCCATGATGGCCTCGCCGCGGAAATCCATGTCAGGACGCAGCTCGTCGCTGGGCTGATGATAGTTGTTCTTGGTGTAGTAGTCGGCCTGCTCCAGGCCCCACTCGCGGGTGTGTCCCTGGTATTTCATGCCTTCGTTGATGGAGAACGAAGGAACACCCACGCGCGCCATGCTGAAATGATCGGAGCGGTAGTAATGTCCGGCATCGGGATGAGAGTCGGGGATGATGGTCAATCCGAATTGTTTTGCAGTCTCCTGCACGACGGGATAAAAGTTGGTGCGCTCAGAACCCACGACTTCAGTCTCTTCCGGCACTCCTCGCGCAGGGACGTCATCATAGTTCAGGTCCAAGGCAATCTTACCGGCAGGAATCGGGGGATGCATCCCAAAATATTTTGAGCCCAGCAAACCTTGCTCCTCGGCGGTCACGGAGACAAATAAGACAGACCGCGCCGGCCGCTGCGGCGCATAGGCAAAGGCGCGGGCAATTTCCATGATGATGCCGCAGCCGGAGGCGTTATCCATGGCGCCGTTGTAGATGTTGTCGCCGGGCTGGTCAGGATGAATTCCCAAGTGGTCGTAGTGGGCGGTATACATAACGGCCTCGTCTTTTCTTTTCTTGTCGGAGCCGGGAAGCATGGCCACAACATTGTTCGACTCGAAAGGGCGCACCTTGGTCACCATATGCGCTTTCAACCGCACGGGCAGCGGAATAGGACGAAAATCGGGAGAAGCGATTTTCTTAAGCCAATCATCAAAATCCTGCCCGGCGAGCGATGCGATCTTGCGGCCCACGCTCTCGTGAATGCGGGCAGCAGCTTTCAACTTAGGGTCCTCATCTCCGCTCAGACGCGATTGTTCGCCCGACCAGGAGTTGCGCACTACGTCCCAACCATAAGGATCAAAGCCTTCTTTATGGATGAGCAAAACTGCGACCGCACCTTTACGGGCAGCTTCTTCGAATTTGTATGTCCAGCGCCCATAATAAGTGAGCGCCTTGCCGGTGAAAAACTTGGGATCATCGGAAGGCGGTTCGTTGGTCACCATCACAAGCACTTTGCCTTTGAGGTCAACATCTTTATAGTCGTTCCATTTGTACTCGGGAGCATCAATGCCATAGCCGACGAAAACAAGGTCGGCGTCAATATCGCTGCTGGGATTCTGGGTCTCATCGGTGGCAACATACTCTTCGCCCGCCTTCAGCTCTATTTCCTGGCCGTCATGCACGATGGCAAACTTGGTCTCGGGCTGCGCGGTCAGTCCCACCATGGGCACCTTTTGCAGAAAAGTGCCGTTATCCCCAGCGGGCTCGAGGCCCATGAGAGCAAATTGCGTGGCAATGTACTGCCCGGCAATATCGCCTCCGCGCGCGCCGGTGCCGCGCCCTTCCAGCAGGTCATGCGAGAGAAAACGTATGTGCTCGCGGATGCGGTCGCCGCTGATGGAATCCATGGACGCAGCAACGCCAGCGGGCAGGCCGGAATGTGGACCACTCGCAGCGCTCTTCTTTACAGTAGCGGCCTTTCCGTTTGCAGTTGGCGGGTTTATAGCCGATGGCTTTGCAGTCTGGGCCAGAACAACCGTTGGAACAGCAGAAATCATGAAGATCAGCAGCAAACATGCAGGTTGACGCATGGAACCTCCCGAGGCAATCGAAAGCGGTATTTCGCAGAACAGCAGAGCAGAATAGACTAACACCTGGGCACAATTTTTCCATTCATTCAGGGTGGCGTTTTCGGTACAATTCCCATTCCCCGAAACTTGAGAGGAGAGGTATGAACAAGCAAACTCGCGTCCTGTTCGTAGTTATGGCATTTCTGATTCTGGTGTCAACTCTGATGGTTACAGGTTGCAGCCGGTTTACATCATCGACTTCGACGCCCGCGGCCCAACCGGCAGCGACTCCGGCGCAAACGGCAGCAACGCCGCCACCAGCGACAGCAGCGGCCACACCCTCTGCGGCTGCTTCTTCTGCCGATGCTAACGCGGCGACAGTAGAGCTAAACCAAAAGCTTTCGGCCGTAGACTGGGCCCTCAAGCAAGAGGATTTGAAGAATGATCCCAATGGCCAGTGGGCGATTGATGCAAACGCATCTTCTTCCTATGGCGACGCTAAAGGGGCGGCGGCATGGTCAGCTATGCAGGCCACCGGCGCACCCAACGTTGAACACTATGGCGATGACGGCAGAGCCTGGGCGCCAAAAACCGCCGACGGCGGAATTGAATGGCTCGATCTAACCTACGGCAAGCCGGTGAACGCCAGCGAAGTGCGTATCCGGGAGTCGTGCGGGGCGGGAGCCGTGGTCAGGCTTGAGATTTTTGACGACCAGGGTAACTCGCACAAAGTGTGGCAAGGGGATGACCCCACGAAAGAGTTGAATTATTTCATCCTGAAATTCCCGACCACCAGCTACAAAACCAACCACCTGAGAATAACGTTGGCCACGAATGCGGTGCCGGGCTGGAATGAAATTGATGCGGTGCAATTGATTGGGAAATAGGCAGTGAAGAAGCCCTCGCGTAGAGACGTAGCTTGCTACGTCTCTTTTTATTTAGGGGGCTCACGGCGGCCCTTCGCTCGCACTCGTGGTTCCTCACGACACACACATACAAGCGGCTCAAAGATGCCCAACATGATTGTCAGGACAACGCTGTTGCTACGCCTTCGCGCAGAGATGTAGCATGCTACGTCTCTACTGATTATCCGCGACCGCGGATCAGTTTCTGGAGCCTCAACCAGGTTTGAAATCGGGGGCAGTGTCGCCGGGTTTGAACAGTTCGATCTTCGGCTTACCGGCGGCCGCGGCGTACTGCTGATTCAGCCGCTCCATGTCTTTCTTGTCCCAGCCCACGCTGGAGAATTCGACTTTGCCCTCGGGCGAAATCCAGAACACAGTGGGAACATTGGTCAGCCCGTAAGCATTAGAGACCGGATATTTGCCGATTTCATCCAGCCCAATGGGAAATTCCACGCCGTACTGTTGTGCGAAAGCCGTGGTATCAGCGGGGCCATCCTGCGAGATGCCGATCATCTGCGCCTTGCCGTTGCCATAAGCCGCAAACATACGCTCCAGATAAGGAAAGGCCAACTGACAGGTCGGACAGGTGACCTTAAAAAATGCAGCCAGCACCGGTCCTTGCGAACGGGCTTTTTCGAGAGAAAATTTCGAGGGTTGCCCCATCAGATTGAGCGAGAATTCCGGCGCGCGGCTTCCGGAGATTAAAGCAGGCATGGAAAGACTCCTTGACTTTTGATTCTTCGACCTGTTCTTCGATCTATTTTTATTTTAATCGAGGAGTGAGAAGCGCTGCAGAATCTTGCGCGTCAACCCCGTAAGCGGAAGACTATTGAGCCGTCGAATGTTAACCCACTTTGCCGGGCTTTGTTCGGCTTTGGGCTTGGCATCTTTGGACCTGGATTGCTCTGTTTCTTTTTCCCGTTCGAGGCAGGCGAGAATCTCAAAATCCGTATTTGTGATGGAATGCCGCAGGCGTACGCTCGACGCAGATTTCGCAACTCTTCCGTTGTACTGTGGCAGCTCCCACATGGAAGGCATAAGCGTAGCACTCGCCGGTCGTTGCACAAGGTAAACGCGCCCCTGATATAGCTTTACCCGATAGGCTGAGCGGACTCTTCTGCGCGATTCTGGTGCAGTTGGCATCCGTAGTTTTCGTGAGCTGGTAAATTGCTTTCTGCCACGGCACAACTGTGCGAGCGGACACGCGGAACACAGCGGCGTCTTCGGCAGGCAGACGGTTGCGCCCAGCTCCATCATGGCCTGGTTGAAGTCGCCAGGACGCTCCGTATGAAGCAACTCGCCGGCGCGCCGCCAGCAATCCTCATGATTGCGAATCGAGCCTGGCCCATAAAAACGCTGCAACACGCGCTCGACGTTGCCATCCACGACGGGGACCGCTTGCCCAAAGGCAATGCTGGCGATGGCTGCCGCTGTGTAACGGCCAATGCCCGGCAGATGGCGAAGCGTCTCGGCAGACTGCGGCAATTTTCCGCCATGCTCACGCACAACAATTGCAGCGGCGGCATGCAACGCGCGGGCACGGCGGTAGTAACCCAGCCCACTCCACTCTGCGAGCACACTGGGGAGGCGTGCTTGCTCCAGCGCCCGGACGTTGGGAAAACGCCGCAGGAAACGCACATAGCGGTCGAGCACGACGGCAACGCGAGTCTGCTGCAGCATGATCTCTGAGACCCAGATTTTGTACGGATCTTTTTCTCCGCGCCAGGGTAAATTGCGCTGGTGCGCGTCATACCAACGCAGCAGCGCGCGGCGAAAGAGCGCAGCCGCCGCTGGCTTATGCGCGCGCTTAGTCTTTTTATCTCGGAGACGATTCACAGACGCCTTGATTGTACGTTACAGGCCATCCTTCGCCGCTGTATCAAAATTCAGAGCAACATGCGCTTGCTCAAGACATCTCATGATTGTTTTATTGCACGGAAAAAGAATCGGCGTGAGCAATGGCCGCCCATCCGTTTTTCTGTTGCTGCCAGACCGACATCATGCGGGTATGAGGAAGTTGCAGAGGCTGGCCGCCGTAGGTGCCTTTCATATCCATGGTGTAGGTAATCACGACGGAATCACCGTCGGGGTGAATTTCCACGTCGCCCATCTCATATTCGGTAATTTCCAGGTTCTTCAGGTGCTCCAGGCTGGCCTCGCGGTCGCGTGTCTTCCCCGAAGTCTGGTAAACGTAAGTTGCCGCCAGATGTTTTTCGACTTCATCCCAGTTTTTTTCTTTCACATCCTGCCACCACAGGCGCTCAAACTGCTCCGCGCCGGTGGCATTGGCCCAGGCAGGGCTCTTCTCTTTCCACTTGGTGCAGGCAGCTAACAGGAGGCCAACCATTGTGAGCACGAGAATCTGGCTGATACGTGTCAGGCGAAGCATGGAGGCGATTTTATATTGCTTTTGCAGATCGTGCATCCCACAAATCGTCATGCCCGAGATGACGGAGATTTAATTGACCGATCACTCCACGCGCTTCATGGACGCTGGGTTTTATTGGAATCCGGTGTCTGGGATGTTGGCTGCGTTGCAGGCTGCATTGCCGGCGCTGGCAGCGGATCCATGGGATCAATAAACGTAGGATCGGCGGTGCGGCGAATCACGAACGCGGGAAAGTGCATGCCATGCGCGATATCGGGCCAGAACTCGCGGAAGGCGTCGTTCAGGGCATCGAAGCCCATGTTGGTCAGAGTATGCTCCACGATGCCGGGAAAGCTGCGGTCGCGGTGCGGGTAGTAACTGTTGGAAACGGCCGTGGTGGCCAAGCCGGAAAGCAATCTCGAGGCATTCCAAGTATCGTCGCCAGAATCGCTCTTGGTGATAAGCTGGCGGGTGACCGCATAGAAGAAGCGCCGCCTCAGCGAACCGCGCGCCATGCGAAAGTAGCGCGGATCCGTGTGCAAGATCGAAGGGAACAAAAACGTTCCGGTGAACTCGCCCACGATATCGGTGCCCACCATGGCTCCCAATCTTCTTCCGTAACCGGCTGCGCCCCCGCCGAAGGCACGCGGATCACCCTGCGCCTGCGCCCACAAGGCATTGAAACCTTCTGCCATGAAATTAAAGGGATCGTAAATATCGCGCACAAAAAGTCCGAACTTCTCTCTGGCGGTGTACGGAAATTTAATGGGATACACGGCGATTGGCATGCGCTCTCCGCCGCTCTCGGGGCCGTTTTGGGTGAGCGCAATGCGCGTGCTGCTGGCGGAGTCAGGCAACGCAGCATCAACCGCAGAAGCGGTACCGGTCTGCTGTGCTGGCTCTCCATCGGCGTCATCAACCACGAGCTGCGGCAGTCTCAATTCCGAAATCATCAGCCACTGCTCCTGCACCTGGGGAGTGTAGCAAGCGGCGAAAGACATGCTTGGCTGGGTCTCTTGAGTAAATACAATCTCGCACCGGTTTGTGCGGGACGGCCCGGCATTCGGGCCTGAGATATAAGAAGCGCACACGGCTTCGACTGGGCAGGCGGGCGCCGCGGCCGAAGCCGGATTCTGAGCAAAGCTCATCAGCGATACAAGAGCGCTCATCCCGAACGCGATACTAATCCGTATCATATACATAAGGAAAGTTTCGTTCAGTCTTCGATTGGGGTTCGGGAAGTACAAACACTATAGACTAAAAAAACTCTTCCGTGTAGCCCCGCCATCAACGAAAAGCCCCTTTTTTACTTATCTTTACATTCCTTAATTTCCCTTTAACTTCCCGCGTTTGCTTAGCAGGAATAATGTCTTTTCCGCTTATTACTTAACAGTTGTTTAGATAGATGCAGGAACCAGCGAGGCTGGTGGCAATGACTTAATTTTTGCTGGGGAATCTTATTGCTCAATTGACCGATGGCCTGAGAGCCAACATAATGAATACGCTCGGTTTTTCCGCATCTAACAAAACGTGGGCCCATTATTGAAGCGGGTTTATCTGCCCAAGACTTTCGCGCTGGCGGTGATGATTGCTCTGCTGGCGGGCTGTGCTCATGAAAGAACAGCGCAGGTGCGGGTCCCTCCGGCGCCTTCGATCTCTGCTTCTTCCAATTCCAACTCCGAAGATAATGGCTCGGGCGCATCTGCCGGGGTTGAACCTTCTGTGCCGGCCAACGCACAACCTCTCTACACTCAAGTTGGCATGGCGAGCTGGTATGGCCCCGATTACAACAAGCGCAAAGGCGCCAATGGTGAGACTTATGATATGCATCAGCTCACCGCCGCCCACCTCACGATTCCGCTGAACTCGATTGCGCGCGTGACCAACCTGACGACGGGCGAATCGGTGCGCGTGCGCATTACCGACCGGGGACCGTTTGTGGCCGACCGCGTCATTGATCTTTCCATGGAAGCGGCCAAACGCATCGGCGTGTACCGCCCCGGCATTGCCAAAGTGAGAATTGAAGTATTGCAATCGCCCGCCGACATCAACCGAGGCGGACGCTGGGCTGTGCAGATTGGCGCTCTCAATGATGAAGGTACAGCCACCGAACTGAAAAACAAGCTGGAGCGCCGCTATCACACGGCACAAGTGCTCGACTTCAAAGGTCCACGCCACGATTGGTGGGTGCGCGTACGCGTGCTCGATGACGACAAGAGACGCGCTCAGGAACTAGTGCGCGAAAATACCACATCGCAGGGCGGAATCTATCTCGTGCGGCTGGATTGATTTCCGGCCTGCCCTTGATTCAACCTCTCCGCGTATAATCATCTGCACTTCTACTGAAAGAACCGCGAGGCTTGCCATGAGCGACTGCCTGTTCTGCAAGATCATTGAAGGCACAATACCCAGCAAGAAAGTTTACGAAGACGAGAGCACGTTTGCCTTCGAAGACATTGACCCGCAGGCACCAACCCATGTCCTCATTGTTCCTAAGCGACACATCGTGGACATCAAAGAAGCCAGGCCGGAAGACGCCGAGTTGATCGGTTACTGCCAGTTGGTCGCAGCCAAAATCGCGCGCCAGCGCAACATCGAGAACGGATACCGCACGGTCTATAATGTGGGCCCGGGAGCGGGCCAGACTGTGCTTCATTTGCATTTACATCTGCTGGGCGGACGGCCGTTGAAATGGCCACCGGGATAAAAAAATTAAACCGCAGAGGAACGCAGAGGCAGAATTGAATGTATGACCTATAGATGAGGTAAGCGGCA
>Ga0207096_1120_pt1 | contig 14565 bp, 12 predicted proteins | sample Alteio_BWMinHeat_86_FD_153547 | JGI IMG/M metagenome (GOLD analysis project Ga0207096, IMG submission 153547) | Enriched cells from forest soil in Barre Woods Harvard Forest LTER site, Petersham, Massachusetts, United States -... | ecosystem: Environmental > Terrestrial > Soil > Temperate forest >...
TATCCAAAAGGCCCATAGCTTACTAAAGGGAGTTGTGCTTGAAACACCAACCCTTTATTCTCCTGCTCTTTCAAGAATGTTGAATGCAAAGATTTTCTTAAAAATGGAAAATCTCCAAGAAACTGGTTCTTTCAAGGAAAGGGGGGCCTATGTCAAACTTAAGAGTCTTTCTCAACAAGCTCTTCACCAGGGCGTTATTACGATGTCTGCTGGCAATCATGCCCAAGCCTTAGCCATTCACGCCCACAATTTGAAAATCCCAGCAACAATAGTGATGCCTGTGTTCACCCCTCCAATTAAAGTGGGAAATACAGAAAAGTGGGGGGCACGGGTGATTGTAGCAGGAGAAACAGTTGATGAGTCCCATTTTGTAGCAAACGAAATAGCAATAAAAGAAAACCTAACTTTTGTACATCCTTACGATGATCCATGGGTTATTGCTGGACAAGGAACGATCGGCATTGAAATGCTGAGAGCGTGCCCAGACCTTGACGCACTTCTCATCCCTATTGGTGGAGGGGGGCTCTGTGCAGGCGTAGCTTTAGCCGCAAAGTCTTTAAAACCAACGCTTAAGATATATGGCGTTGAGGTTGAGGGATTTTCCTCTATGTCCCATGCTCTTTATGGTAGGGAAGACAAGAAAAAAAGTGGATTGACCCTCGCTGAAGGGATCGCGGTTAAAACACCAGGGCTCCTTCCTCAAACCATTTTGCGAAATCTACTTGAAGATATCATTGTTGTAACGGAAGAAGAGATTGAACGCTCAGTCGAGCTTTTTTTGCGCAAGCAAAAGATCGTTATAGAAGGAGGAGGGGCTGCGGGCCTTGCAGGTTTTTTACATGCCCCTGGTCCTTTCATTCATAAATCGGTTGGAATTGTGGCCAGTGGCGGCAATATTGAGGCAAGACTTCTTTCAACCATTATGATACGAGGAAAAATACGAGAAGGTTTCTTAGCCTATTTACGCATTGAAGTTCCCGATGTACCAGGGGCATTAGCTCGTGTCACCCAAATTATTGCTAACTGCCAAGGCAATATTATTGATGTTAAGCATCAACGTCTTTTTTATGAAATTCCTATTAAAATGGCGGATCTGGATATTATGGTGGAAACCCGTGGCAGTGATCACATGGATTCCATCGTAAAAGCTTTAGAAACAGCAGAGTTTAGAGTGAAGAAACTTTCTGGAGAGGCTCTATAGGAATCAGGGCGATTCAATTCATGTAAAAATGTCTCCCCTCAGTCGTCATTGCTGCGAGCAACCCACCACCTGGGGTGGAGAAGTAAGTAATGAACTTAGCTGGTAGCCACCCCCAGCCGCTGGTAGCCACCCCCAGCCGTCATCACGAGGAGCGGAGCGACGTCGTGATCCATTCTTTTTTTGATTTTTTATGGATCGCGACGCCCTCTTCGAGGGCTCGCGATGACGGCACCGGGATTGTTTTTATTAGCATTGAATCGCCCTGCTATAGGAATAGGCTGAGTGGTTAAATACTGCCCTCGTTGGCGCACTAAGGGTAAGTCATCGAAGGTTGCATTTACAGCAATAACACGACCAAGAATAATGTGATGGTCTCCTCCTTCATAAATCTCCCCCCTTTTACAAATGATATGCGCTAAGGCATCAGCAAATAAAAGACACCCTGTCTCTTCATGTCGAAAAGCTTTGAGCGTCCCGTCCTTACAAGGTATATGTTTGGCAAAACTATCAGCAACGTGAGCTTGATGGACACTCAAGAGAGTAATAGAAAAATAGGTGCATTCCTTAAAAACAGGGGCTGTTTTAGAATGTATGGAAAGGCAAAATAAAATTTGAGGGGGATTCAAGGAAACAGATGTAAACGAGCTAATCGTGATACCCACATCTTCCTGCCCATGGGGGGTAGTAACAATCGTGACACCGGAGGGGAAAAGCCCAAGGGTTTTGCGAAACTGATCTTCTGTAATACTCACGTCCTTAAAAATCCAATAATTTCTTTAATCTCTCGCAAATGTTGAGAAGCAAGGGTATTTGCCTCTTCCGCACCCTTTTGCAGGATCCTATCTAAATTTCCCGGATCTTTTAAAAGGGCAAGCATTTCTTGACGAATAGGATCCATGATAGAAATAATCTGGTCTGCTAAACTTTTTTTGAAGGCAGAAAAAGAAGCCCCTTCAAAAATTCGACAGGCCTCCTCTAGGGTTATATCAGATAAAGCTGCATAAATACCCAAAAGGTTAAGGGCCTCTGGACGATTTTCCATTGTTTGAGGGGTTCCTGTAATGGGGTCCGGATCGGTTTTTGCTTTGCGAATTTTAAGCGCAATTGTATCAGGGTCATCCATAAAATGAAGACGACTATAATCGGAAGGGTCGGATTTACTCATCTTAGACGTTCCATCCCTTAAGCTCATAACTCTTGCTGCTGTTTTTAAAATAAGGGGTTCGGGAAGCTCAAAATAGTCTTTGCCATACTGTCGATTGAATGCTCCTGCAATATCGCGGGCGAGCTCAAGATGTTGCTTTTGATCTTCTCCAACAGGCACATGAGTTGCCCTATAAATTAAGATATCAGCAGCCATAAGAACGGGGTAAGCATAGAGGCCTAAATTTGCTTTCTCTCGGTGTTTTCCTGCTTTCTCCTTAAATTGAGTCATTCTGTTAAGCCAACCTAAGGGAGTAAGACAACTCAAAATCCACGCAAGCTCGCTATGGGCAGGAACCGCACTTTGGGAGAAAATAATAGATTTTGCAGAGTCAATACCCGCTGCTATATAAGCGGCTGCAACTTCTCGTGTCCATTTTGTCATATCTTGAGGATTAGGAAGCGTTGTGAGGGCATGCAAATCAACAAGACAAAATAAATTTTTATACTGATCCTGAAGCTTAACCCAGTTACGAATAGCCCCTAAATAATTTCCAAGATGGAGATCTCCAGTCGGCTGAATACCTGAAAAAATTCGTCCCATTATGTCCTCGCAAAAAACATGTGTTTGAGTTCATGAAATTTCATAGCTCCCATAAGATGAGCAAGGAACAGAAAACCAAGCAGCCCAAAACTTATAAGACCAGTTACAGAAAGATCCCTCATCAATTCTCCTCTCAAAAGAAGGGGGTGCACAAGGAATTGAAGACTCTTTAACAGTAACACCGTTCCCCCACAAGTAAGAATCATGCGGGATATAAATTTCTTAAGACGACTATCAAAACATAGGTAGCCTTTGTACCACAAAATATATCCAAGCAAAAGCGCATTAACCCAGCCAGCTGCTGCTGTTGCAAAGGCTATTCCTACTTGATGAAATGAACCCATTAAGATAAGGCTCAACCCAATATCAACCAGAATCCCTGCACACGCCGTGCACACAGGGGTCAATGTATCTTGGCGGGCAAAGAAGCTTGAACTAAAGACCTTTATGAGAACATAAGCAGGGAGGCCAACAGCAAGGGCTTGTAGTGTAAGGGCGGTCGCCCACGTATCTTGTGCTGAAAAAGCCCCTCGCTGAAAGACCATCATAACAAAGGGATCCGCAAGAAAAATAAGAGCAAGAGTAGCAGGAAGAGTTAAAAACATTGAAAATTCCAGGGCCTGAGATTGGGTCTGACGAGCGTTTTCCCACGCCCCTGAGCGGATTTGGCGAGAAAGAATGGGCAAAAGAGCCGTACTTACGGCAACGCCAATAACGCTCAAAGGCAATTGATTAAGCCTATCAGCATAATTGAGATAGGAAATAGCCCCAACAGGAAGCCAAGACGCTATGAAAGCCCCAATAAAAAGATTGATTTGCACAACACCAGAACCAAAAGCCGCAGGACCTAAAATTTTAAAGAAGCGCTTTACATTTTCATCAAAATGAGGCCACACAAATCTTAAACCCATTCCTTCTTTTAGAGAAGGAATCCATACCCACAGCCACTGTAAAATGCCACAAAACATAATTCCCCAAGCAAAAGCATATCCCGAGGATGAAACTTTGTCATAAAAACCTAAGACAATCGCAAGAATCGCCATATTCCCCGCCATAGGTGAAGACGCGACGATTGCAAATTTATAAATAGAATTTAACATTCCACTATAGAGAACTGTAAGGGAGATAAAAAAAATAAAAGGAAAAGTAATACGACTAAATTCTATAGCATAGTATAGTCGCTCAGGTGTATCTTTAAAACCTGGTACGAGGAGGGGCATTAAAGTGGGGAGGAACAATTCCACACACAGAATAAGAAGGAAAAGTGCTCCCACCCAAAGAGTCAATATTTGTTCAGCAAAAGTACGTGCTTCTTCTTTTCCTCTTGTTGCTAAAATTCCCGCAAATAAAGGGACGAAGGAGGCATTGAAAGCTCCTTCCGCAAAAAGACGACGAAAAAGAGAAGGCAATTTAATTGCCACAACAAGGGCATCTGCAGCACCACCGGCTCCTAAAAAAGAAGCTGTAAGAATTTCCCGCACAAACCCAAACAGACGACTACCAATGGTATACCCTCCGACAGTCGTAATAGAACGAATGAGATTCATTTTTTTAACCACTTACTGATTTACAACTTGTGTTATAAAAGATTTTCCCATGGATGCAAGCTTTTCAGGATAGAGGTTGCTTTTTCAAAAACTTTTGAACGTCTCTAAAATGAAAGGCTCCCACAAGCCGAGCAATGATTATGTACGTAAAGACACCACCAAAAATCCACAACCCCACAACCCCTAATCGCATAAGAATGCCTTGAGGAAAAGACATCATGAGCTGCAAACCATAACAAACAAGACCCATAATGAAAGAAGAAATGACAAGACGTGGTAAAATCTCTTTCATACGTTCATCAAAAACAATCCATTTCTTTGTAAACAAAAGCCACCCTAAAATAACAGTATTAAACCAAGCAGAAATCGCTGTGGATAACGCAAGCCCCACATAACTAAAGGGGCCAATCAAGAAACAATTTAAAGTAAAGTTTAAAGCCACGGCCCCTATAGCAACCATCATGGGTGTTTTTGTATCTTGGCGAGCAAAAAATTGAGTTTGTAAGATTTTTACAAGAACATAGGCAGGAAGCCCCACAGCAAAGGCTGAAAGAGTATAGCCCGTTGCTTGCGCATCTTCTGCTGTAAACGCCCCATGTTCAAACAGCAGCGCAACGATGGGGCCAGAAAGGATGACAAGACCCATGGTAGCTGGTAAAGTGATAGCAAGGGCAAATTCAAGAGCCCTATTTTGGGTATCATGTGCTTGCCCATGGTTACCTGCTTTGATATGCTTAGAAAGCTCAGGCAAAAGGGCTGTGCTCACGGCAATGCCAATGACCCCTAAGGGCAGTTGATTGAGCCTATCCGCATAAAAAAGGTAAGAAACCGCTCCTGTGGGAAGCCAGGATGCGAAGATCATATCCATAAATAGGTTGACTTGAATAACTCCGGCACTGATAGCCCCAGGAATACCCAGGCGAATAAGCGTTTTGGCTTCTGGTGTCAACTGAGGAAGGGTGAGTTTTATCCCTATTCCCTGAAAGTGACAAGAAACCCAGAGCCAACCTAGTTGTAGCATTCCTGCCCAAAACACAGCCCAAGCGAGCCCTCTTCCAGGGGAAAGCCATTCAAAAAGAATGAGGAATAGAGCTCCAATCATGGTCAGATTTAAGATGATGGGGGCCCCTGCAGGAGCTGCAAATTTGCCCATAGAATTGAGAATCCCACTGAAAAGGGAAGCTAACGAAATAAATAGAATATAAGGAAATGTAATGCGGGAAAGATCAACGGCAAGATCAAAACGTGCGGGAGTGGCATCAAAGCCTGGGGCAAATAAAAAGATAACAGTTGGCATGAAATTTTCAAAGATAAGAACAAACCCTGTCAATCCAAAGAGAAGAAGAGAAAAGATTTTCTCTCCATAAAGACGTGCAGCAATGGGACCAGAAGAAACAAGAACGCCTGAAAAAATGGGCACAAATGCTGCATTAAAAGCCCCCTCAGCGAAAAAACGGCGGAAAAAATTAGGAAGTTTAAAGGCCACAAAAAAAGCATCTGTAAGCCCACTAACGCCTAAAATACCAGCAATTAAACTATCTCTCACAAAACCCGTCATGCGACTTAAAAAGGTAAAGCCTCCAACAGTTGCGATAGATCTATAAAGATAACGAGACATATTTAATTCCAGTTATTAGGGGCTCACGATATAAGCCCTGAGAAGAAGCGTCAATAGATTAACCTGAGATTTGGATAAGGAATATATTTTTACTATAAAAAACAAATGATTGGACCTATGGGGTGGGAATTTTGCAATTTGCTCATTTTATTTGCTGAAGGATGGTCGGGGAGGGTTAATTAAAACCCCAGGAAGCGTATTGTTTTTATTTTTTATCTAGCAACCTCGACCTCCCCGTGAGTCTCTTATACCCGTAACATCCAAAAAAAGCAAGAGTTATTTTTCAAAACAACACTAGTGCTCTGACAATATTAAACTTTAGGATGCGTTACTACATTATACCATTCGGTCCTTCGACTTCGCTGCTCCGCAGCTACGCTCAGGATAAACGGAGAGAGGAGATATCTCGTTGAGATTATTCAGTTTATCTCTCCCCCCTCCGTTTATCCTGAGCGTAGCTGCGGAGCAGCGAAGTCGAAGGACCGAACGACACTGAACCCCAAAATTAAAGATTGTCAGAGCACTAGAGCCTTACGCGTTTAGCTCATCTGACGTGTCGTTCTATTGTGTATAGAGTGCCTTAATGGCTTCATGATAAACATGTACGGGGTAGCGTACACGTAAAGCTGCCATGTAACTCATTAAAAGGTCCTGTTTATAGCGTTTTAAGAGGAGCTCTTTAAATGAGGCTATATGTTCTTCCCTCACTTTAGGATCGGGAGGGATGACGTTATTCAACACAACAACGGAAAATCCGTCTGGGGTACTCGCCATCCCTGCTTGGTCTACATGCAAGGAATAGACAAGCTCTTTTACTTCATCAGAGACAGAGGGGGAAGGTTCGGACAAGGAAAGATTTGGCAGTAAGGTCATCAGGGCTACCTTTCGGTTGCCCTGATTAAATTCTTCCGTATATTTTTTAGCTTTCGCGTAGGCCGCTTTGCGTTGTTCATTTGCAGACCATTTCTTTAGGATACGATCCTTGATTTCTGCAAAAGCCTGAAAGGTTGATGGCATGATTTTATCAACTCTAGCGGTGAAGTATGCCCCGCTTTGTGCTTGCATAAAGGGGCTGTCTGAGCCTTCATCAAGTTCAAAGGCGGCTTTTAACATTTCTTGAGTAAGTTCTTTATCCTTAGGAAGTTGAGGAGAGAGCGTTTCCATCCGGTCGTGACCGTGCACGTCAACATCTGTGAGCTTTATGAGTTGTATGCCCTGAACCGTTGGAGCAACTTCTTCAAAAGTAGCTCCGCTCGCAATTTTATCATCTATTTCTTGGGTGATTTTATGAATTTTTTCAATAGCTTTTTCTTTTTGTGCTTCAGCTAAAACAAGGGGCCTTACCTTTTCAAGCTTTTGTTTTCCAAAAGTTTCTGGTTTTGCTTCATAAGTTGATTTTATTTCGTCCTCTGTCACGGGGATTTCTTTCGCTATAACAGCAGGATCAAGGATAAGAAGAGAGATGGTACGAAGTTCAGGCGTTTTGAATTCTTTTTGGTGTTCTTTATAAAAAGCCTGTAACACCTCTTGGCTAGGGGCGGGTGGAGTAGGTATGTCTTTGCTTAACACGACCAGCATAGATGCTTGGCGATGCTGATATTGCGCATCAAACAGGCGATTTACCATTTCATCTGGAAGGTAAGCGCCCACCATAATTGCGTCGGCAAGCTGTTCACGAATGAGCTCTTGTCTAATTTCAGCAATAAAAGAATCTTCTGACATGCCGTTGGCCCCTAAGACCTGGATAAAATGATTCCGATCAAATTCACCTTTTCCATTTTGAAAAGCTTTCATAGAATGAATGTGGTTGCGTAGGACTTCGTCACTAACGATAAGACCTAAATGTTTGGTTTCAAGATTAAGGAGTAAATCGTTAATCAGTCCCCCCAAAATCATTTGAGGGAGTCCTGCTCTCAAAATCTGCTCACGGGTCATTGACGCGCCAGATTCAGCAGCCATGCGTTGTGAGTATTGTTGAACCTTTTCAGCAAGCTCATAACGGCTAATGGCTAAATTGCCAACCTCCGCGACCACAGCATGAGGATTATGAGATCGAAACCAGCTGCCGCCTCCAAAGAAGGCAATAAAGCTTAGGGCAACAACAGCGAGGAACACTTTCGCTATGCGAGATTGAGAAAATTTTTGAAAAGCCTGAATCATGATATACCGTCACGTTGATCTATTTTGGCCGATCGTACAATGTATTGATTAAACTCGCAAGATAAAGAACTCATACCATTTTTCGATCAAAGAGTGTATAAGTTAATTTTTACCAAAATTAATGTGCAAATTTGATAGTTTATGATGAAACATTAATCTCCTTGAAACAGTTGTCTTTAGGATCAAATGCCTCAAGTCTACCCTTAGATAAATCAAAATTCCATGCATGAAGCATGAGATTCCCTTCATGAACTTTTTCATTTATCCAAGGAAATGTCATAAGGTTTTTCAATGAATTAATGAGGGAATATTGACCACAGAGAATTATTTTGTCTTCAAGAGATCTTTCTTGATGAAAATCTAAAATAGCTTGATGAGCAGGGCGTGCAAGCTCCATCCACTTGGTGATAAAATTCTTTTGCAGCGGTTCTTGAGGTGAAGACTCTAAGAGTGATTGAATACCGCCACATTGAGTGTGACCAAAAAGAATAACATGGCGAATTCCAAGAACACAGATGCCAAACTCCAAGGCCGCACTCGTTCCATGATAGGCTTGATCATCCTCAAAGGGCGGGATAAGGTTGGCAACATTACGAATCATAAATAAATCCCCCGGCTGGGAATTCAGCACAAGCGCAGGATCCACCCTCGAATCAGAACAGGCAATCATTAAAATCTTTGGTCGTTGACCCCAGCGAACCAAATCCTCAAAAAGCAGGTTCGAATCACCATAATAGTGTTCACGAAATTTTTGGTAACCCTTAAGAAGGGTGTCAATATCTTGTGGCATCCCATACCCATATGAACTTAATTCACATCAAATTAAAGGATTTTGCACGCCTCGTCAAAGGAAAGCCGTGGGGCACGGGGGCCAGGAAGACCTGCGGGGTCTCCATAACCAAGGTTGCACAAGAAGTTTGATTTAAACCGTCCATCAGGAAAAAATTCTTTATCAACGCCTTCATTAGAAAATCCTGACATCGGTCCACAATCAAGACCACAAGCCCGAGCCGCAATAATAAAATATCCCCCCTGCAGAGAACTATTGCGAAAGGCCGTTTCTTCAGCAAATGCTTTTTTCCCTTCAAACCAAGGCTTTGCATCTGCAAAAGGAAATAAAAAGGGCAGGTATTCATAAAATTCAAGATCATAGGCCAGAAGCGCTGTTGCAGGAGCAGCCATGGTTTTATCCACATTTCCAGGTGATAGGTGTGGTCTTAAACGTTCTTTTGCTTCTTTTGAGTTCAAGAAAAAAACCCTTAAAGGAGAACAGTTTGCGCTCGTAGGACCGAGACGCATCAACGCGTAGATTTCTTGTAACTTATCGTTTGTTACAGGTTTATTTCGCCACTTATTATGGGTTCGGGCACTATAAAAAATTTGCTCAAGGCATACTTCAGAAATTTTTTCCATGGAATAATCCCTTCAATTTTATCTCAATTTTTATTTATTGTGAGAGAAAAAGGTTAAAAATTAGTTACTACTCTACACTATGGTTTAAGATGCATTTGTTGCTGTTTAAGCGTTGCCTCATCGAATTGGCCTAGCTTACGTTTTTTAATAAGATCCTGCACATCACGTATATAAGCGGCTTTTCTAATAGAATACGGGAGAAGGCCTGACGCCAACTTAATCCCACAAAGAGGTTGATTTTTTTTCCTTAGCTCAGCCCGTACCTTGCGAAATGACCCATACGCGGTATGACGATTGAGGTTTGTAATATAAGCTTTCACACTTTGCTGCAAACTCTCAAATTTTATAACTTTATTGTTTCTTCCCATGTGGCCAAAGGTTGAATTCTTGCGCAACGCAGCGGAAGATCGTCCCCCCCCTGTTTCTAATATGGCTTGAGCCAAGGCCAAGGATGGAGGCACAACGTCAACATGCATAAGCAAGGAATCAATTTTTGTTGATTTACAACGATAATCAGACGCAAGCTTCATCAGCCACATTTTTTCTGGTTGACGTAAATGTCGCCCTTTTTGCTGCTCTTTTAACTCAACAAGACGCTCACGATCCTTCAAAATTTGTTCATTCACTTTTAAAATATGGGGCAACAAGACTTGAATGAAAGTTGCATTCGAGGACTTGTTCTTTCTTTTCATATCACTGGGGAGTTTTGCCAAGTAAAGGCGTGGAACCTCCCTATCATGACTCACTTTAGTAAGCGTATAATCCCAATTATTGAAAACATTATCTAATTCTTTAACACTTGTGACTTGAAAGTGTTTTTCTTGTGGAATAACAAGCCCAAAGGATTTTGCTGCCCCTCCTTGCGTAATCTTCTGCTGAGTTGCGTCTTCGGAAGTGGTCTGTGGATGGCATCCATTATAAAGAACCAAACCCACTTGACTGATAACCATCAATCCTAAGGTAACAATTAGGGAAACATGAATTTTTGAAAATTTTAACATCTATAAACTCCTTAATGCTCTATGGCTCTGACTTCAAGAACTTCCGGTACATAATGACGAAGCATATTTTCAATGCCCGACTTTAATGTAGCCGATGAACTTGGGCAACCAGAGCAAGCCCCTTGCATACGCACATAGACTGTGCCTTCTGCAAAATGGTCAAAGACAATATCTCCACCGTCCATAGCGACCGCTGGTCGAATACGCGTATCTAGGATTTCTTTAATTTGCACCACAATTGGATCATCCTCTTGTTGAGAAGAGTGTAGAGTATTTTCTCCCAAAAACAAGGGTTGATGAGTAAGAAAATGCTCCATAATCGCCCCTAAAAGAGAAGGCTTAAGCACAACCCAATTGAGGGCATCTTCCTTAGTAACTGTAATAAAATCCGAACCAAAAAAAACGCCATTTACCCCGTCAATCTCAAACAGTTTAAGAGCTAATGGAGATTTTAAGGCCTCTGCCCGGGATTTAAAATCCGCTGTTCCTTCTGCCATGAGAACACGGCCTGGAAGAAATTTTAAAGTGGCCGGATTTGGTGTTTCCTCTGTTTGTATAAACAATGATACGCACTCATCCTTTTAATAGGTTATTCTTCATACATGATGGTAAAAAATAATGCAAGCTTTATTGTTAAGCAGTTGTTTTTGAGATATTTATTTAAGCGCTCTTTCCCATTTGAAGTAGCACCTTCCATGCGCCTTCGTCAATGGGCATAACGGAAAGTCGGGATTGGCGGACAAGTGCAAGGTGTTGAAGACGACTATCCTTTTTAACCTCTTCCAATGTAACAGGACAAGAGAGTGTACTAACTGCCTTAACATCAACCATCCCAAAGCGTCCTGAAGGATCGGAAGGATCAGGGTAATAAGGCTTGACAACTTCCACAATCCCCATGATTTGCCTTTCATCTCCAGAATGATAAAAAAAGGCGAGATCCCCTACGACCATGGCTTTTAGATTATTACTAGCTTGGTAATTGCGGACCCCCTCCCAAGAGGTTATCTCTTGCTTAACTTGATCTTCCCAAGACCATACATGTGGCTCGGTTTTTATAAGCCAATATCCTCTGCGGCTTTCAAGTTTCGGGGGCGTTGCACTGCGGGATTCGCCCATCGTCACGTAGTCGACGACGCTCATCGGGCTCACCACTTGTGCACCTACCCTCTTCCCCGCCTTCGCGGGGACAAGCCTTGAAATCCTTTGAGGATAGATCATTAAGTCCTCTCTATCTTTAATGAACGAGCGAGTAGTTGACTGATGAGATGATCAAGAGTCTCGCGACCATTTAACAAGTCGTAAATAGCAAAAGTAAGGGGCATATCTATATGATTTTTTTTCGCAAGAAAGACCGTTCCTGATACGGTATAAACCCCTTCTACTAGGGTTTTCTTGTTTGACAGCAGCTCTGCAAGAGGGGCGCCTCTGCCAAGTGCAAGTCCAAAAGCATGGTTTCGAGATTGAGAGCTTAGGGACGTTAAGATCATATCTCCAGCACCTGACAGCCCTAAAAAAGTTTCAAGTTGCGCCCCCATTCCACATCCAAGACGACTCACTTCTGCCAACCCTCGTGTGACTAAGGCTGCTCTCGCATTATCTCCAAGAGCTAACCCCTCAACGATTCCACAAGCAATAGCAATGATGTTTTTACAAGCCCCCCCTATCTGGACTCCCATAATGTCATCGGAAGCATAAAGGCGAAAATGTGCACTGCTAAGAAAGCTGCTTATCGTTTGAGTTACAGCAAGAGTTTCAGCAGCAAGAACAAGCGCGGTTGGAAGATTTTTAGCAACATCATTGGCAAAAGAAGGGCCTGAAAGAATTAAGATCGGGTTATGAGGAAAATACTCCCGAACGACTTCCGACATTAATAAGGTTGAATGATCCTCAATACCTTTTGAAGCAATAACGAGAGGGGTAGAGGAGGGCCATATAGGGCGAAATATTTCACATATACTGCGCAGACATTGAGCCGGTGGAGCCAAGATCACGAGGTCCGCATCAATCGTGTCTGAAGGGTCCGTTGTTGCCTGTATAAGGGGGTTTAGAATAATCCCAGGGAGATGGTAAACATTTTCATGACGCTGATTAATTGTTTCAACTTTATCCAGGCTGCGAGACCAAAGATTGACACTTAGCCCTGCACGAAATGCAGTGAGGGCCAGAGCCGTGCCCCATGCTCCTGCTCCAATTATTGAAACACGATTCACTGCGTTCTCTCCATTCTTAACTCTTCAAGGGGCCACCGAGGCTGGGGTGCAAAGTCCAAGGATCCAACAAGATGCAGCCGAAGGTATTCTACCCCTGCCCATGCAATCATGGCCCCATTATCTGTACATAAATTTATAGGTGGTGTCACTAAGTCAATACCCCTTGCCCGCACAGAATTTTCAAGCCGCTCACGAAAATATAAATTTGCAGCCACCCCCCCCGCCACAACAAGACTTCTGATTGCTGGTGCTTTTTTAAGAGCCATTTGCAAAGCATTCTCACATCTATCTTCTAAAATATCCCCTATTGTTTTCTGTAATGAGGCACAAAAATCGGCTTGGAAGGAACGAGAAGAATCTTTTCTATCTAAAATCACCTTACGAGCAGCCGTTTTAAGACCAGAAAAAGAAAATGCACACCCTTCTTTTCCTTTGAGGGGTTTTGGGAGAAGGAAAGCCTGTGGATCTCCATCACGGGCAAGACGCTCAATCCTAGGCCCGCCGGGATAAGCATATCCTAAGAGACGGGCGGTTTTATCAAGGCATTCCCCAATTGCATCATCAATGGTTCCGCCCAAATAAGTATACACACCGACATCTTCCACAATGAGAAACTGGCAGTGACCTCCTGATACAAGCAGCAAAAGGTACGGGAAAGGCACATCGTTTGTAAGGCGTGCTGTCAGTGCATGACCTTCCAAGTGATTAACCGGTATAAATGGCAAATTTTTTGCCATTGCAAGGCCTTTAGCAATCATCACTCCCACGATAACCCCGCCAATAAGACCAGGCCCCCCGGCAGCGGCAATACCATCGATTTGATCGAGAGAGACGTTTGCTTCTATCAGTGCTTTTTGGAGTATACCTTCGATATGGGCAAGATGAGCGCGTGCCGCAATTTCGGGCACGACTCCGCCAAAAGGTTTATGCTCGATATCTTGGGACGAGACAATATTCGCAAGAATGCGCTTATCATGAGTGACAAGGGCAGCGGCCGTCTCATCACAACTGGTTTCAATACCGAGAACAATCATAAGGTACTATTGTATCCATTTCACCTTTCATTACAACATCAAAAGTGGGGATCAAGTAGATGTTCATAAGAAGCTAGTACAGTGACCATTTAATTTAGCCTATCAACCTATCGGTGGTGTCATCCTGAACTCGTTTCAGGATCTCATTTAGATGCTGAAACAAGTTCAGCATGACAGCGGGGGGGCGGATAGGCTAAATTAAATGGTCACTGTTACTAGAGGTCTTCCAACAAAAACAGCCTGAAGACCTCGGCCCCCAAGCAGCTTATCTATTTATCTTCGACTTCGGTGCTACGCCCCTACGCTAAGGGCGAACGGCACTCAGCCCTAAAACTCCCCGTTCATCCTGAGCGTAGCTGCAAAGCAGCGAAGTCGAAGGATGACTTAGACAACCCTTCGACTTCGGTCCTTTCCCTTCGCCAAGCTCAGGGCAAGAACCTACGCTCAGGGCGAACGGCAAAGGGTTATGCAAGAGCTCCATTGAAGAACAGCAATGAGTGCTCCTTATTTCGCCTATGAACCCAGCCTCTTGGCCATTCGGCCATGGTTCATGGCCTTAAGGAAAGGCGCTGCATTGCTGCTGATTCGCGAGCTAAAACGTTGTGGTTAAAGGGTTGTGGTACTGGCTTGAGGA
>Ga0207096_1122_pt1 | contig 14399 bp, 8 predicted proteins | sample Alteio_BWMinHeat_86_FD_153547 | JGI IMG/M metagenome (GOLD analysis project Ga0207096, IMG submission 153547) | Enriched cells from forest soil in Barre Woods Harvard Forest LTER site, Petersham, Massachusetts, United States -... | ecosystem: Environmental > Terrestrial > Soil > Temperate forest >...
TAATTGTAACAATTTTAATTGTTTATGTTTTTATTTATCGTTGACAGTGCGCTTGATGCTTACCTGGCTTCCTACGAGAGGATCGGAGACGGTGAAGGTTATTATTTCGTTATCTGATTAACATTAATCCTCATCATCATGATGCCTTCTGTTCCGCAATCCTGCGCAATCAACGCACTTTAAGCCCCTGTCGGTCATCACCCATTTTCTTCCAACCATATCTGCATCGCGGGTATCCGTTACATTATCAATATCATCAATGATATGTTTTGTTTTTGGTGCGAGATAAATGCTTTTGCCTACCGGGACTTTCAGTATATAAGTAAGATTCTGAAACTTGAATTTAACATTATTATCAAGCGTATAATCATTTGGAAAAATCAACAATGAATCCTGCTGAACAATTTCGGAAGTGATGGCACTCGCCGCATCACTTGCATCTTGTGGTGTTTTGCCACGAGAGCTTTGAACTTTTACCAGTTCAAATTTATCACTGTTGCCTTTTTGAATCTTTAAATCAACATCGCTCACCATTGCCTTTCCATTGATTACTCTTAAGCCATTAATGTTAATGGTATTGACATGCCACCGTGAATTCCATTCGTCTATATTAGCTCTGTTTACATCCAGAAATAGCAAATCACCATTAGGTTGTTTAATGGATATATCACTTCTCACAACAGATTTTTCGGAGTAATTGTTTATCATGTTAAAGAACAATACAGAGCATATAATAACACCAACCAACCAGAAACTTGCAGCAACAATGTTCAAAGTTTTATTCCTGATTTTGATGTCAAATATCAATCGGAAGCCCTTGTACATCAACATCAGGAAGGGAATACCAATAAGCAATGTTGTTCCGATGCTTGCCCAGAATAATTCTGATTTTGTATCAAAGAATAATCTCACTAAATCAGAATCACCGATTGGCATTAGCCCTGATAAGCCTAACATTAATCGTATTAATATGATGCAAATAACTATACCAAAGATGATGAAGAATATCCCGATGAATTTGGCGAAAATATTAACAGCAAATAAAATTATCTGAACAAAAGCATGGACAATATTTCCAAAGAATCCTCTCACCTTTTCTGTGTTTTCTTTTGAGCCCATATTCTTAGCATCCTTCTTAAAGTCCTCAAACTTCTTTTTCAGGTTATCCATCTCCTCTTTAATGTTCTTTTCGATGTTTTCTACGTTTACTTTTTCCCCTTTCATCTCCAGTTTCTGGGCAGTTGTTTTTGCTTCGGGAATTACTATCCAAAGGATAATATAAAGAAAAAATCCGGTACCGAAACCAAAGAACATTACAGCAAAAAGCAATCGAATCCACAAAGGGTCTATATCCAAATAGGAACTGATTCCCGAACAAACACCACCCAAAACTTTTTCATCAGTATTTCTGTAAACTCTTCGTTTAGTTGTTGTTCCGGAGGATTGAAATTTCTCTTCTTTCGAAGAATTATCAGAACTCTTTTCATCACCTCCAAAATCTTCCGGTTTGCCCATGATAGCTATTGCTTCCTGAACATCGGCGAGGATAATTACCTGCCTTCCTGATTTAAGTTTTTCGCTGAATAACTCAGCAATACGAGCCTCAATATCCGACGTTATCTCATCTTTTCCCTCCGAAGTATGGAAATGACTTTTAATTGATTCAAGGTACTGATGCAACATTTCATAAGCATCTTCATCTATATGGAACACTATTCCACCTAGGTTTACTGTTACTGTTTTGTTCATATTATTAAGGTTTTTTTAATTGTTTTTTAACTGCATTTACTAATTGTTGCCAGGAATAATTTAATTCGGCAAGGCATTGTTCACCTTCATAGGTTAGTTTATAATATTTCCGGGGAGGACCGGAAGTGCTTTCGACCCAGCGATAGGAGAGGAGGCCTGCGTTTTTTAATCTTGTGAGGAGAGGATAAAGAGTTCCTTCGACAACGATGAGTTGAGATTCTTTTAGTTTTGCTATAATATCAGAAGGATATATTTCCTCCTGAGCTATTATATTAAGGATACATAATTCGAGTATTCCTTTTCGCATTTGGGCTTCGACGTTTGCTATATAATTATCCATGGGCGCAAAGATACATAAAAAATATAGTACCTTGCAATACATAGTACTATATTTTTTTAAAATAATTCATAAGTAATTGATTATTAATTAAATAAAATTTTGAAAAGGGGATAATTTTGAGGAAAAATTGAAAAAGGTAAAGTCAAAGGCAGGTATATAATTGAAAGGGGCACGTATATAAATGAAAGGGGCACGTATACAATTGAAAGGGGCACGTATATGATTGAAAGGGGCAGGTATAGAATTAAAAGGGGAAGATATAGAATTGAAAGGGGCAGGTATGGAATTGAAAAAGGAAGGGTATGTATTTGGACTATAGAATTACGAAGTGAACCAGGGGGAGGGGCGATTGATGGAGATGAAGATAATCGAAGTGACGAACTTGGGAGACTGCGCCCGATAGATACCATTTTTTCCTGCGAGCGGTGAGTTTTGTATTAAGCGATAAAAATAAGGCAGGAAAAATGGTGATAGCGGGACTGAACTTGGGACAAGTGATGAAGATATCGCCCAAAAAATAATCAAAAATATGGTGTATTTACTCTTCGATGAGGGAGAAAACAGTGAGGATTACGTTGGAATGATGTTCGGGTTCGGTAGCGTGACCGAAGTAACCGGTGAGTTTTACTTCCTGGTCGAGATAGTTCTCCCAGTCTGTGGTAATTGACCAGTCGAGGAGCTGAATCTGGTCGACTTTATCTTCTGTTAGCCCTGTTATTTCTTCGTCAATAGTCGGGTCGCCGATAACTTTAATGCGGTGGTGGAGTTTAATAAAATAATAGTTGACCGTTGTATCCGCTTCAGGAAACAATCCAAAACCGCAGTAGGGATAGTATTGTTCTTTGATAATTTTACCGCTAACAACACATGTATCAGGGAAATAATAGTATTTGGTTACCTGGGAGTGCGCAGCGAATCGGCAAAATGTAATTAAAGAAACTAATAGTATGATGTGGGGTTTCATTCGGGGTGCAAAGATAAAGGTTGTTTTGGAAAGAGGGTTATTTTGGGATTAAAAACAAAACAAGAAGGAATATTTATTTTTATAATAATGTAACCTTTTTAAAAACTCTCCGTAAAAAACCACAAATAAGATTAAAGTAGTAGTTTTTGTAAAGTAGGTTTTTTTTCATTAGGAAGGTTGCCAGGAGTGGCAGCCTTCCTTTTTTAATTATCATTTATGTTGTGTTTATGGTTTGGGAGGAGATTGGCAGTAGTCCATTCAAGCTTTTTGATGAAGGGATGCTGACGAACTTTACAGTTTTCAATAAGACAAATAGGGCAGGAATCGGGCACACATGGGTCGGAATGGATAAAAGATTCTACTCTGCCTTCCATATTTTTGTTGATTAAATTTTCTATAGCGTGTATTTCTTTATGAGTTTCTTCAAGATTATCATACCATGGCAGCGTGACGTGACAATCTAAATGAAGAAAGGAACCGTATTTAAGTATTCGGAGATTGTGCATATCTATCCACTTAACTTTTCTGTTAGTATTAAGGATTTTAATCATTTTGTCAATTGTTTCGCTGTCAGCTTCATCCAAAAGACTGTCCACGGATTCTTTAATTAAATGATATCCGGTTCGAAGAATTACTAAGCCAAGAATTATTGCCAATACATTATCTAACCAAATTAAATGTGTGAAATGAATAATGATTAGACCAGCTACCAAGGCTATAGAAGAGAAGGTGTCTGTCAATAAATGTTTGCCATCGGCAGTCATTAATGAGGAGTGATATTGTTTTCCTTTTTTAATAAGATAAGTGCCGATAAAATAATTTCCGAAGCCGGAAAAAACAGTGAGATATACGCCGATATCAAGGTTGCTGATTATTTCGGGATTAAAGAAGTTATAAATCGCTTTACTAATGGTTGCAATGCCCGCTATAAATACCAATGCACCTTCAAATCCTGCAGAAACATTTTCCATTTTACCGTGACCATAGGGATGGTCTTCGTCTTTCGGTTTAGCTGCGTAAAGAATACTGTATAATGCAAAGCTTCCTGCGATAACATTAATTAAACACTCCAATGCATCGGAAAGAACGGCGTTTGAATTGGTAATAAAATAGGCAACAAACTTTACCCCTGTGATAATAAGTGTGAAACAAAGAGTGACCCACATGGTTCTGATTTTTATGTTGTTATTATCAGAATACATGGGTTTATGTTAATGTTTATTGAAGAACAAAGGATTTTTAAATATCCTTATTCAATTACAATTTTTCTATTGGAAATATATTGTTCTGAAATCATGTTAAGAGTATATATACCCTTAGCGAGTTTTGAGAAATCAAAAGATTCGGAGTATTTCCCTGGAACAATTGTTTTTGTTTCGGTAAATACTTTTTGTCCTGTTATATCATAAAGACTGATGTTAAAATGCTGAACTTTATTCAGGTTAAGAGTTATTTCAAATTTTCCAGAACTTGGATTAGGAAAAACAGATATTGGTAGATTAGAGTTATTAACGTCCGGAATTCCAACATATCCAAATGGAAGTGATGTTGCCTGGCACCCATTAGAATCGGTAATTGTAACAGTATATGCTCCGAAAAGATTTAAAGGATAAGTCTGGCTTGTTGCACCCGAAATTATGTTTTCGTTTAAGTACCATTGGTATCCGACTGCCTGCGTTGATGAAAGAATATTTCCATTTAAAGTTATCACAGGTTTTGTTGGTAAAGGGTTAACTTTTATGGTAATGGAGGATGTTGCAGTGCAACCGTTTGAATCAGTAACTGTTAAATTGTAGGTAGTAGTTGAAGAAGGGTTCGCAATTGGATTAGGATTAGTTGTATCACTTAAAGCAGTTGATGGACTCCATAAGAATCTATATGGTGGAGTTCCTCCTGAAGCAGGATAAATACTTCCTAATGTGATATGATAACCATTACATATTGTGTCGTTATTACCGGCATTTGCAACTAATACGTTTGGTTGAGTTATAGAATCAACAATGGTAAATGAACATCCGCTTGTATCGGAAACCGTTATGGTAAAAGGACCTGCCGTTTGATTGGTAATTGAAGCTGTTGTGCTCCCTGAAGGCGACCATAAATAAGTATAATTACCATGTCCTCCACTTGCAAGAACTAATTCTGAACCGTTGTTGCCGCCAAAACAAGTAATAGACGAATCCAGTAACATCGCAGTTAAAGTATCTGCATTTCCTATGATTACATTAGTATCAAGAATGCATCCTGTAGTAGCATCGAAAACAGTAAATGTATATACACCTGAGGTAACTCCAGTGATGGAATAATTATTTGATGCTATGGGGGACCATGAATAAATATATGCTCCTGAACCATTTGAAACTGATTCATAAGCCGCTCCATTGGATTGCATACAACTTGCACTTTGAGTAGAGTCGGTAGTTGCTATCAATGCATTAAAATAAAATGTATAATCAAAAGGTGTGACCATTACATTATTACTAAGATCTGAAATAGGACCATTAATATACAGGTGATATATCCCATAATGATTTATGGGAGGAGATACTGTTAACAGGAACGTGCTGTCACCATCTGTGTTATTATCACATGCCGAACTCATTGATAGCAATGTATAAGCACCATCCGGTCCAGTCAATGCAAAATCAGATAATTGAATGGAGCTGCATTTAATCTTCTCGCTAAAATTTATTCTTATGGTATCCGATAAGCAATTGATATTATTGTTTATTGAATTAAACTGCGGAGGAATAGTATCAAATAAAACTGCTGTTGAACTGCAGAAATCAATAATATAACCTGTTTGAGTAACATTCTGGTTAGGATGATAGTTAACAATAATGGCGTATGTTTCTCCGGCTAAAACAGGTATTATGGGATTGTATTCAGGACCGATTAATCCGTTAGCTCCTGTTGGTCCCGGAAAGCCAGGACCGTTACAACTTACCAACATAGAGGAATCATAATAAATACTATCACACGATTTTCCAGTTAAGTTATATACTGCCCAATTATAATCGTCAGGGAAGTCAAAAGGAGATATTGTAAAATTCAAATTCCCGCTTTGCTGAACGGTAAATGTGTACCAAACATCATTCTCTTCACCAGCTTTAAGACAGCAAATTGCAGTGTCAATTTCATTTTGAACATAACCTGTTCCGGTGTATGCGCTATCCTGAATATAATGACAATGCGTAATCGGAATAGCACCTATACAATCCTGAACATTAAAGGGGGCAGGAGGTCCGATATAAATACTATAACTCTGAATATAACTTGGAGGATTCCATGAATCAATAATAACGTAGTAAGTTATTCCTGCTATGGCATAAAAGGTAATGCTTTCCATACCTGATTGCCCTGACTGGGCGGTAACACACGACCCGCTTGTCGGACAACCGGCGTAAACAAATATTCCAACATACTGTGTAGTTGTATTTACATTGATCTGAATATTCTGGCTTGTAAGCGCAGTAAAAGCATACAACCTGTCCTCCCCTGTCAGGTAAGAAGTATTGCCACAGGCAACAGTGTTTGTGTCTTCGAAATCATCTCCCAATCCTTTTGTTGAATCATTTGGCGAATAATAGGGCAATGTTAACTGATGAGCATAAGCACTATCGCACTTAGAAGCTGCATTTTGTGCAACAGCAATGTTCGAAAAAAGAATACAACATAATGCACTGATAAAAAAGTAAGGTACTTTCATTTATTTAAGTCTTTTGATTTATAATGAAAGGACAAAGATACATAAAATTAGTGAAGAGTGAAGAACTAAGAATAAAGATTGGCTTATTCCCAATTCTTAATTAATCACCATCTTCCCCACGGCAAAAGTTTCATTTTTATTGCTGATGATTTTATAGAAATACATACCCGATGATAGGTTATCTCTGTTTATGGTTATTTCTTTTTGATTGATGTGGGGATGCTTTCTACCTCTTGCCCAAGGATGTTTATTATTTGTAGAGACACAATACATTGCGTCTCTACCCCATTAATAACCAGTGTGGCGGTGGTCGAGATGGGGTTGGGGAAAAGGGAAATACTAATATCATTTTGAATTTCCGGTATTCCTTCGCAAAAGTCTGTGAAGAGTTGGATGTTATCAATCATCCATCCTTCTTTATTTGTTTGAATACTATCACTTGAAAAAACAAAACGCAAATAAATTGGATATTGACCTGTAACATTTTGATAGCACCAACCAATAAAGCTTTGACTCCATCCATTTGATCTTCCAGTATATGCAGGATTTCCATTTGCAATTAATGGATTTGTTGAGTTTGTCTGATCATAAAAAAAATTTGTAATATTGGGGTCATTAGCTATATTTGTCCAAGTAGATCCACCGTTATATGAAACTTCAATGTATCCTCCATCTATTAAACTATCAGTATCGAATTTATGCATAAAGTTAATACTTGTCCTATTGAGTTGTTGTTGATTCCATGAAGGATCTGAAATTTTTATTGTAAAAGTTGAAAGATTGTTTGATGGATAAAAGTTTATTGTGTCAGTTACGATTGCATTAGGAATAGAGTAAGCACTATCAAAAAATGTTTTTGAAGGTCTTCCAATTTGCCAAATGTTTCCAATCAGCATAGTGTCCATCTTTAACAACGAGTCAGGCGTTTCAAAGTAGATGTTTTCAAAAAGCATAGAGATTTGTGCGTTTGCGCTTATCCCAATCAAAAGCAAAAAAACCAGTATCCATTTCCTCATAACGTCTGATATTTAATTAAGATGTAAAAGTAAACAAATTTTTTGTGGCAATATATAAGGAGTGGAAATATCGCTTTTTATCCTTAAAAATTGATTTCTCAACGGGAAAATGACCAAAAGGAGCAACTAAACATACTTTAGTTGCTCCTTGCGTATGTTTAGTTGCAACTGGAGTAGGTCTAATTGCAACTGGAATATGTTTAGTTGCAACTGGAGTATGTTTAGTTGCAAATAGCGGGAGTTTAGTTGCAACTTGAGTAAGTCTAGTTGCAACTGGCGTGGGTTTAGTTACAACTTGTGTATGTTTAGTTGCAACTTGGGTGTAACTAATTGCAAATTGTGAAGGATTTATTGTTCCCGGGATGGAATTGATCTAAATAGAAAAAAACACTATCTTATCAAAGTAACGCTTCCAACTTTGGTGTGTTTATGAAGCGATACAAAATCATAAAGCTGATAATCTACCCTATACACATAAGTTCCTTGCGGCGCCATCTGACCATTGAATGTGCCATCCCAGCCCTTACTGATATCTTCGGATTCAAAAACCAGTTGTCCCCAGCGATTATAAATATACATGTGGAACTGAATCACGTTTTCGCAATATGCCATGAAAACAGTGTTGAAATTGTTTCCATCAGGCGCAAATGCACTTGGTACATACATATCGGATGGGCAAAAATCTGCCACCCAGATAGAAGTTTTTGCCATGCAACCATTTGAATCGAGAACAGTAAGTCCATAAGTTCCCGGTTGATTGATGATGATGAAATGAGAACTTTCGCCACCCGGAATCCAGGCGTATGATGAATATCCTTTTCCAGCATCAATAACCATCTGGTCGCCCGGACAAATTGTTGTATCAGGACCAAGACTCACAGTTAGCGGAGGGGCAATGGTAACATTAACAGTATCAGAACCCGAACAACCATTGTTTGAAACATTGACATAATAAGTTCCTGATGAGGTAACAGATATGGTTTGGGTTGTTGCACCATTTGACCATAAGTAATTCATTCCAGGGTTACCCGCATCGAGAGTGGTGGATGCACCATTGCAAAGATGTATATCAGGACCAAGATTTACAGGAGCCGATAATCCGGTGGTAACCTTAACAGTATCCGTTCCTGTACAAGTGCCATTTGACACCTGAACCCAATATTGACCGGCATTGGAAACGGTGATTGATTCTGTAACTGCACCGTTTGACCAGAGATAAGTATCCCCGGGATTTCCCGCATCGAAAGTTGCAGTAGTACCATTGCATAAAGATTGATCGGGACCTAAATTTACTATTGGCAACGGAGTGAAAGTTAATGTAATGGAATCTGTGGCAACACAACTTCCATTGGATGTAACATGAACCCAATAGATGCCGGATGTAGTTGGACTGATGGTTTGAGTCATAGCTCCATTCGACCAGAGATAGGTATCGCCGGGATTTCCTGCATTCAAAGTAATTGGCTGACCGGAGCATAAAGTTGTATCGTTTCCTAAATTCACCACAGGACCTGGAACAAATGTAACAATGATCGTATCGGTATCGGCACAAGCTCCAACACTTACATTAACCCAATAAGTTCCGTTTGCATTTACAGTAATTGTTTGAGTATTTGCACCCGTTGACCAAAGATAAGTATCACCGGGATTGCCTGCATTTAAAGTTAAAGTTTGACCTTGGCAAAGTGTGGTATCATTTCCAAGATTAACAACAGGAGAACCTGTAATTGTAACAGTAACGGTATCAAAGGCAGTGGTTGTAACTCCGCAAACGGTATCTCCTGTGATTACAACCGAATAAATTCCGGAAGTATTAACTGTTATCGCTTCAGTGTTTGCACCAGTGCTCCATGTATAAGTTGCACCTCCTGGACCAGGATCTAATACAACAGGAGCTGTGCAAACAGTTGTATCGGTGGGTAAACTAACTGTATTTGTTATGACATTGATGGCATCCAGAATATTTGGAAGTCCAATCATGCAAGTTCCGGCACCGAGAGATACAGCATTATTTACATAATTGCATCCTACACCAAGAACATTAGGATTGTTTATCACATTTAAAAAACTCGAGTTATAATTGCAAACATACATTTTTCCATCAGGTCCAATCTGCAAAGCACCTCCGCTTGTATTTAATAAAGTGACATTATATAGCGATGCTTGTATAGTCGCCTGAACATTGGAAGATAAATCGAACTGAACAAGATGCGCTGGTGAGGCATCACCGATTTCATAGAGTACGCTGTTATTTGGTGAAAATGAAACTCCATAAGCAAATTCGGGAGGCACCGTAAGTGTTATAGGATTAGAAAAAGAAACCACCCCGGTGCAAGGATTGAAATCGAGAACATCCAATAAATTCTGCTCGAACATATTTGCAGCAAGTCTTAATCCGTTCGGCGATGCTTTAAGATAACCAAGTGTTCCTGTATAAACAGTTCCAGCATTTGAAATCACAGGTGCTGCAACACCTCCTGCCGAAACCTGGCAAGCGTAATAGGTATTATCATTTACCCCATGGCAAATTACCCAGTAATCAGTTCCATTTGCGTGCCTTACAGCTGTTAGTTTTTCTGTAGTATTAGGTTCTACATTAGTAGCAACATTTGATACCACTGCTCCCAATCCGGCATTTAAAGTCATATCTACCAAGTACCAATTTGTTCCGTGACCGCCTGAGCAATCGGTAGTGAAAAGATAATATTGAGTTGTGCTGCCTGGTTTAGGAACGATAATTCCAGATTCTGTTGAGGATGCGTTTCCCCATAAACCACTTCCATTTGGCATCGGTGTGTTTGTTCTGTCCCATGCGGTGATTCCATCAGTATAAAACAAGAGATTTCCGGCGTTGTCAGAAATTGTGGCACAACCTTCCACGGTACTCATAGCGCAACCTGCCACGGCAACAGGGCTACCTGTGCTGAAGTTTACAGCAGCCCCATTACCAAAATACCAGTTCCAGTAAGGTTGTAATTGTGCAAAAAGATTTGAGGATAAATTGATTAAAATAAAAGTTAAAATAGTGCAGGTGTATTTCTTCATTCGATGTATTTAATTTATTTAATTATTATGTAAAATTAAAAATAATTTCCGAGACAGCAACAATTTGTTGGAAATTATTTTTGGATTATTGATTTTCCAATACAAAAAAGCCGCTCAAAGTTAGTGAGTGGCTTTTTTAGTATGAGATGATTTTTATTATCTTATCAAAGTAACCTTTCCGGCAAGGGTGTGTTTATGTAGTGATGAAAAATCAAATAACTGATAATCTATTGTCCACACATAAGTATCTTGCGTGGCTTTGCTTCCATTGTAAGTTCCATCCCAGCCTTTGCTTATATCTTCGGATTCAAATACCAGTTGTCCCCAGCGATTGTAAACATACATATGGAACTGAACAACATTTTCGCAATATGCCATAAAGTTTTCATTGATATTATTTCCTGTTGGTGTAAATGCACTCGGGACATACATATCAGTAAAGCAGAAATCGGCAATCCAGATAGAAGTTTGAGCAATGCAACCCAGTGAATCAGTTACGGTAATACCATAGGTTCCGGGTTGGTCAATAGTAATAGAAGGAGAACTCTGTCCATCAGGAATCCATGAATAACTTGAATATCCTTTCCCGGCATTTAAAATCAAGTTATCACCGGGACAAATTGTGGTATCAGGACCAAGGCTCACAGTTAACGGAGGACGAATAACAACATTTACAGAATCTGAACCTGTGCAACCATTATTACTCACTATTACAAAATAAGTTCCCGTAGAAGTTGCTGTTATTTTTTGTGTTGTTTGACCATTCGACCATAGGTAACTCATTCCCGGATTCCCTGCATCGAGTGTGGCGGTACCTCCATTGCAAAGCAGAATGTCAGGACCAAGTTCTACTGCTGCAGCTAATCCTACAGTTACATTAACAGTATCCGAACCGCTGCATAATCCATTTGTTACCTGAACCCAATATTGACCAGCGGTGGAAACAGTGATAGTTTCTGAATTGGCACCATTTGACCAGAGATAGGTATCACCGGGATTTCCAGCATCAAATGTTGCTGAATTGCCATTGCATAGTGCTTGATCAGAACCAAGATTTACAATCGGAGTTGCAAGAATCGTAATTGTTTGAGAAATGGTATCGTTACAAATACCTGCACCATAACAAATCAAAGTAACTGTAAATGTTCCAACGGTATTGTAGATATGAGCAGGGCTTGTAAGTGTGCTTGTATTTCCATCTCCAAAGTTCCAGAGATAAGAAACCGTATTGGTGCTGCTGTTTGCAAAATTAACTGTCAGTCCTACACAACCTTGAGTTGTATCTGGTGTGAAAGCAGCTACCGGACCAGGGCTAACTGTAATATAATTTACCCTAATCATGGTATCAGAACTTGCCCCAGTGCATGCTGAATTAGGAACTGTAACGATTAATGTAACCGTATAAGTTCCAGGAGTGATATAGGTATGCACAGGATTATAAACCGTACTTGTATTTCCATCGCCAAAGTCCCAGGCATAAGTACATCCCACTGTACTTGAATCTACAAAAGTTACGGTCAATGGAACGCATCCGGTTAAAGGGCTTGCAGAAAATGCTGCATAAGCAGTGGTATCCGGTGGCGCTGTATATAATGAAACATCATCCAACACTAATTCTGTACAACTGGAGCAGATATGACCCCAGTTAGTCCACATAAGCGTATCAGTGGTACTTTGTGCTTTAAATTCAATCAGATATCTTGTTCCTACTCCAGTATTTGGAGGTGTTTGATTTGTCCAGAGAAATAAATTTCCAAATCCGAAGTTAACACCGAAAACTCCGGGTTGAGTAAATGATTGTTCGCCACCTGTCCAGAACTGCAGGCAATAATTCTGACCCACAGTTAAACCGGTTACCACCTGGTACAAACTTAATCCTGCACTTCCTCCATATTGCGCTGCATTTTGAGGATACCCCGGTGGAAAACCTGTAACAGTGCATCCTCCGTTTACTAAACAGGAGGTATCATCAGCAGTTTGTGAGCATGGCATGCAAAAAGAATTGCCAAAATAAACGGCATCAAGACCGGCACCAACATTCGACCAGCCGTTATTATCTACTATGCAGGAATAGGTAGAACTTCCACCACCCATAGAAGTCCAGTTCGGAATATTACATCCATAAGCTGTTGCAAGCGGACACCAACTGCAAGTTGAGAAGGCATCTGGAATGCAGGGAGAGTTTTCAAAACTTCCATTTTGAACAAGATTAGGACCTGTTAAAGGAAGGGCAGCGTTTTGCTGATAACAATTGACGCAAAGGATTTGGGCAATAGAATAATTCGAGAAAAACATGCCGATAAATGTGATAAGTAAGAATTTCTTCATTTGGTTTATGGTTAATTATTCTGTAAAGTTAAAAATAATATCTGACACTGCAATGCTTTGTCGAAAATATTTTTCAGGAAGAAAGAGGAAGCGAATAATAAATCGGGCTCATTCCTAATTCTCTTTCACAAACTTCCTTCTATAAGTTTCTGTGCCGTTGGTAAGTTGATAAAAATAAACCCCATTACTCAATTGAGAAACATTTATTGTGGTTTGATTTTGATTTAATCAACATCATGAATCAAGGTATTCTTGCTCTTCACCATGGCATAAATTTCAGCAAGCGTAGATGCAGCGGTGAAATGATGTTTAATACCTAATCGTGATGCCAATATATTCGCTTCTAATTCAGGGAGTGCTTTAAACTCCTTTCTTGCCAGCAATCTGCCGGGTCGAAGTAATGCTTTATCCAATTTACTTACCTTAACATTGAAGGTGCAGATGATTTGAAGATTAAGCATGTCATTTAATAATCCATCTGTCATATTCAAGAGGTTTGAAACTCCTTGAATTCTTGTATCCGATGAGCGCGAAGCAAGCAATGGCTCGGCATCTTCTATGAGTATGACACAAAAATAACCTTGTTGTGAATACTCTTTTACCTGTGCCGAAATAAAGGACATAAATGCCGGCTCCACCATATAATCCACCATGTTTGGAGGCATATATATCACTATCTTGTTTTTATTTGCCATCAAACGAAGCAAGTGACGGATGTAATATGTTTTGCCTGTGCCCGGTTCGCCATGAAACAATACCAATCCTTTACTTTCATGCTCAAAACGATCCATCAGTTCATTATGAAATTCAGTAAATCCCTGACCATAATTTATATCGAGGTCTCTGATTTCGAATTTGCTGTCTACAGCATGCCCTTCCAATGAATAGTTTCCGCCAGATACCTGAACCATATATATTTCGGGCTTATTTGGCTTTGTACGTAACCTGCACATTTGTATTAAACTATGTACTTCATCTTCAAAATCCATATCCCTCTTGCCTGAAGCATCGCTTGGATGTATCAACGTAAGCTGACTGGTATGAAGATATTGGTTATCGCGACTTTTTAATTGATACATAAAACTTGGTATAACATATCCTTCGGTATCACGAGGTGTGATTTGATTTGCAGTAAGCAAATATCTTCCCTCCAAAAAACTAACAGTAAAACGAACCACATAAGGTTTATAATAATGACTCGAAGTCATGTTGAAACTATGTAACAATCGTCCTTCATATTTCTCCATC
>Ga0207096_1123_pt1 | contig 14305 bp, 11 predicted proteins | sample Alteio_BWMinHeat_86_FD_153547 | JGI IMG/M metagenome (GOLD analysis project Ga0207096, IMG submission 153547) | Enriched cells from forest soil in Barre Woods Harvard Forest LTER site, Petersham, Massachusetts, United States -... | ecosystem: Environmental > Terrestrial > Soil > Temperate forest >...
ATAGGTGGGGCCAGGCGGGTTTTCCCCGCGCTTTAGCGGCTTTGTCAATTTGGGCGGGGGAATTGTGAGCCCTGGCTCTCCATCGCCAAGCGCATGGACAATGACTTCTACGACGTCGCCCGCGGTGAGAGGTCCGTTTTTTTGATGAATTTCAACAGGGGCGGTAGGAATTACGGTGAACGCTAGGCACGGAATCGAAAGAAAGCCTGAAAACGCTAAGAACCATAAGCTCATCTTCTTTTTCCTAATTTTTTCCTAGTTCTAAAATAAGAAACCGTCTTTGAGAAGTAGTCTTCGTGGGTCCACAGGTCTAGCCGATCTATTCCAGCTTGCAAAAAAGAAGATTCAAGTTCTTTTTCAAAAAGATTTCTAGATTCTTTAAATTTATTTTGGAAAGCATAGGATCCGGTATCAACCCAAAAATTCTTCCCCGATTCCCAGTCTTGCATTTCAATTTTGCCAACGTTTGGGACTTCGATTTCGCGTTGGTCACGCATACGAATTGCGATCAGGTCATGCTTTCGCCCAACTCGACGCAAAGCGCGGTCATAGCCTTGGTCGTAAAAGTCACTGGCAAGAAAAACTACGGCAGTGTGTTTCATAACTTCTGCATAATACTCAAGCGCTTGCTTGATATTTGTCTTTGGACTTTGAACTTGAGGGTGCAATAGCTCGCTCACTAGTCGCATGGCATGGGAGCGTCCCTTCTTGGGAGGAATATGTTTTTCAATGCGGTCCGAGAATAGAATTAGTCCTATGCGGTCATTATTTCGCGTAGCGGCGAACGCTAGTAGGCCGCAGACTTCAGCCAACGCTTCGGCTTTCGTTTTTGCTTGGGATCCGAAATTTCGACTGCTGCTGACATCGACAAGTAAATACACGGTGAGGTCGCGTTCTTCTTCGAATTTGCGAATATGAGCTGTCTGCGTGCGTGCAGTGACTTTCCAGTCGATATGCCGGATGTCATCGCCTGGGTAGTATTCACGGAACTCGGAAAACTGCATTCCCTGGCCTTTAAAGCGAGTATGGTATTGACCCGACAGATTTGTATCTAGGGTTTTGCGCGTAGAGATTTCAATGCGGCGAACTTTCTGGAGAATTTCATCTTCGGTCATGCAAGACCTCGTTATGGTACTTCGATTTTATCCAAGAGGCGCTTAATAATCGCATCGCTGTGCATTTCGTTGGCTTCAGCTTCGTAGGTCACTATGAGACGGTGGCGAAGAATGTCAAATGCCACGCTCTTGATGTCCTCTGGGGTGACAAAACCCCGTCGCGATAAGAAAGCAGATGCGCGAGCAGCCTTTGCCAGGAAAATCGTGGCTCGCGGGCTTGCACCAACTTGAATCATGGGCTTCAAATCGGGCATTCCATATTTTTCTGGAAACCGGCTCGCAAACACAATCGACAAAATATAATCTTTAATTTTCTCATCCATGTAAATCGACGCCACAAGTTCGCGGGCTTGCAAAATCACTTGGCTTTCTACGACTTTGTTTGCCCTGGGCGAGTTATAGGAAGTCATGCGGTTAAGGATCGTGCGCTCTTCGGTTACCGTAGGATAGGAAACCTTCACTTTAAACATGAAACGGTCCATTTGCGCTTCGGGCAACGGATAGGTTCCCTCTTGTTCAATTGGATTCTGCGTTGCTAGAACGATGAACGGGTCTTTTAAGCGGTAGGTTTGATCGGCAATGGTTACCTGTTTCTCAGCCATTGCTTCTAACAGCGCACTTTGAACTTTAGCGGGCGCTCTGTTGATCTCATCGGCTAGAATAATGTTTGAATGAATTGGCCCTAATTTGGGGGTGAACTCACCGGTTTTCTGATTGTAGATCACGGTTCCGATCAAATCAGCTGGCAACAAGTCTGGCGTAAACTGAATTCGCTGAAACCCGACGTGTATCGCGTCAGCCACCGTCTTGATGGTTAAGGTTTTTGCGAGACCTGGCAGACCCTCAAGAAGGATGTGACCATCGCAAAGAAGCGCCATTAAAATACGATCGACCATCATTCGCTGGCCGACGACCACTTGCGAAACTTCGGTTACTAGGTCCTCAATGAATTTGGAATGAGCTTTTACTTTTTCGTTTAGTGCTGCAACATCAGTTGACATTCTCTATCCCCGCTCTCAAAAGAGTGATGAAATCCTGCAGATTCCTAATATAAGTCGGATCACCTAAAAATCGAATCTTTTTGTACATGAGATCATCCTTCGACTGTGCGCCGAGGAAGGAAAGAAGTTGGATGAGATCGCCATCTCGTAGATGATTAGAAGAATACTCTAATATTCGGGAACGAAGCGGCGTGTCCTTCGAAAGGGCTTCTTTTGCCTTTCCGATGACGTCTTTCAAGTTCAGTCCCTTAAAGTCCGGATCATTCAAGATAGCTTTTAAAATAAAAGCTGTTTTTTCAAAGTTTTTTTCTGGATCTGCGTAAAGGGCCTCTATTGGTGGCATGATGGAGCGAGCGATTGCTTGATTGTTTTTTCCTAGTCGAATGACGGACCTATCTAAAAGATCTACCAGGTCGCCAAAGGCGGGCGATGTTTTTTCCGACTCCATGAGCGCACGAAGAAAGGTAGCAAGGGCGTCTGAATGAACGGCTGGTTCTAAGAGTTCAAAATGATCGGCTAAAAATTGGGAATGATCGATAATAATTGGGTTTAGTGCGGGCTGCGCTCGTTTTACAAAGCCAGGTTTCAGCTCTTCGACACGGCCCAAAAATGTAGCGACATAATAGACGGCCTCGCGAAGTGTGGCGCTTACGCAGTTTGGAGCTGCGCCAGCTTTAGTAGGATCTTTGGACGGATCTGGCACCACACACTTCTGATCTCGAGTCCAATCGTAGAACTGTGAAACCGCTTTGCCAAGGGTAACGAAACGGCTGTCAAAGTCTTGAGTGTCATCGCAGAGACCGTTCACTTTTTTAACGCAGTCTTCCCGCAAAAAATGCTGAAGCAAATTGCGAGTGTCGGGGTTCAGAGAGCGCACGTCTCCATTGCGGTTGACGGCAGCCTCAACAAATAAACGAACGATTGAAGACATGCTAACAGAGCTGATCTTTGCCGCTTTTGTAGAGGGATCGTAGTCGCTTCTCCACATATTGACGCCTATGTTTCGAATAATGCCAAGCTTTGACAAATAGGTGATCAATTGAAGCGTGTTGTTTCTAGTGTAGACGTTCCATTTGTCTTTTGGCGTAGCGCTCATTACAGCTTTAAATAGATCTCGTAAAAATCCTAAGTCGTTGGCTCTAACAGTCTTCCCGTCAAAAGTAGTGACCTCAGTTACTTTATTGAATTTCCTAAGAACGGGCACGACTTGGTTAAGGTTATAAAGCCTGCGTTGAACTTCGTGGTTCAAAAATCCGCTGAACATTCCGTATTTTTGGCCGGGCAAGTATTGCGTATAAGAGCCAAGTTCATTGCTCATGTCATCGATCCAGGAATCCATTTTCTTCATCTCTCGTTCGAGATTAGTATCCGGTTCTATCTGGGCGAGCTTCGAGAGATACTTGATTGCAAAATGATCGTTCACATTTTGCATCATTTCGGTAATCCAGTTGTCTTGGTCGAGTTCCTTTAGGGTGTAGTCCGCATCGATAACGATAAGTTCAAGAAGGTCGAGTTGATTCACCAAACGTACGGTAGGCTGATCATGCGAAGGATTAGTGCCAGGGTAGTAGTAGGGAATTGCAGTTACATTGTTTGAAAGACGCTGCAACCAAGATTCCCACCATTCCGGGCTATAGGGATTGGAATCAAGATAGAAGAAAAATCCAAGCGTGGCCTCAAAAATTCCTGGAAACGACAAGTAAGTCAGCAGCGGCTTAACTGCACTCTTAAAGTCATCAATGCTTTTGTAAGAGTCCCAATTTTGGCCCGATTGAACGTTGGCCCAATAGTGGCGGGTTTTGTCAGCGATCCGATCGTCAAACCCAGGGGTTCCGGGCAAGACGGCCTCATAGTCGCGCATTTTTTGGACCAGATCGTCAAATAGCGTGCTGTTTTGAGGGTAGTTGCTGACCGGGTAGCTATAAAGTGGTGGCTTTGTCGGCATCGTGGGGTTGGGCAGCTTGGAGGCCGCTTGTTCTAATTCATAAGCGTAGTTTATTACTTTTGGAGTTTTGGGATCAGAGATGAGATCTGCTCCAAACACTGCCAATTGTTGTAAGTTACCCAACTTTTCAGACTGATTGACCTGGTTTAAGGCGCGCGTGAAGGTTTGAAAGAGCGTAAACTTATAATTGCACTTCTCATCTGCGCAATATTCTCGCCCAAGTAAGAACTGCAGAAGTTGCGGTGCTTGGTCTAAATATTTAAAAGTATCTGGATCAGTGAACGCTTTGTCGAGGGCTCGAAAGATTTCTTTGCGGCGATATTTTTGTCCATCTGTAATACCGGGTAAGCGAATAAAATCGGAGGCAGTGTCCCAAAGAAAAGGCAAAAAGGGTTTTCCGTTAGGTAACTTTTGCGAAAGCCCGTAATCTACAAGATCTTGAACAAACGGTGTGTTCATCGTTGCTTGGATGCATTTGGCGATCAGGCGAAATTGTTTTTCCCACTCAGCAAGATCTTGAAAAGGTGTATTCAGCGAGTACCCTACGTCAATTTGATTGCAAGCCTCTAATCCCTCAGGGCCATCAACCCACGCTGCTGGGTGTGGCGTCCATGGTCCTAACTCATCGATACTATGATTACGAACATCCGGGACTTGCTTTGGAGCAGGAACTGCAGCGATCGCAGGCATGCCGCCGCCCTTTTTTCGAAACAGCATGAGCATGCCGGAAACAAGCTCTCGTAAATTCCCATTTTTAGACATCCGCGAGGCTAGGTCGATTGACGGCCCCAGGTTCGGATTGTCGGCTACGTCGAGTAGCGTTTGAATAAAAGCACGACTAGTGTCGCTGTTTGCATTTTGGAGCACGCCTCGGATCAAATCAAGGGCCGGGTTGATGTTGTTCATCAATAAGCTTTGCCGTGCAATCGTGGCAAAGGAGTTGACGTAATCGTTTGGAGAATCGACAAAGATTTTTAGACTCTTTACGAACTTTATAAGGTCAGCGGTTTTGGTTTTTAAAACCAAGTTGACGATGACATCGTAAACGCTTTTTCCTCGAAGCTCTGGGCGCTGTCGCATGACTACATCCAGAGCGTATTCCATACTCTGCCGATCGTCTGGGTCAACGCCGTTGATGAAAAATAGGCCGTTGCCGGTAATATTTCGATTGGCAAGTTCTGCCATTAAGTCTGTCAAATAGGTGTAGGCGTCAGCATCACCTAAAAAATTAATCAGGAAGCGACGATAGCGTTCTTGCTCTTGGTTCTTTGGAAGCGATCCGCCGATGTCGGCTTTGATTTCATCGTAGACCCCGGGTATGCCGTTTCCGGGCGGAAGCAGGTCGCCGGTTCTTAGCGCGTTGATCAAATGAACAACGGTGACAAGGCCCCCATGCTGTTGTTGAGGATTGTCTGCAAGTTGTCTTAAGCCTGACATCATGTCGTTAAATCCTGACGGTAAATCGCAAACCCCTGAAGCAAACTGCATCTTCAACATATTGGGTCTGGCAACCCACGCAGGAACCTCAAAAGGCGCTATTGCTGAAAATTGGTTCATCAAGAACATGTCTCCATTGGGAATCTGAAGAGTATCGTCCATGCACGTGATTGGCGCGTTCATCGTTCTAAAAAGTGTGACTAGGTTTTTGTGCACATCAGGGCGTTCAACAGATAAGAAGTGCATGAACTGGTCTAAAGACTGGATCTGATATTCGACGGAGAGTTTTGTCTGGGTGTCATCACATTTTGCCGGTGAGGCCTTTTCACAAGAGCCTGAAAAATAGCGATCGAAGGCCTGAAAAAGTGTGCCATCGCGCGCGCCCCAGAGAATTAATTTTCCTAAGACAACGGAATTCTGCGAGATTTTTCTTTTGGTGTATTCAAGAAAGTTCTCGGTGAGAAAATCCACCGTATCGGAGTTTTTTAACAAAGGAATATTTGAATTCAGACTACTAACGAGGCTCTGATAGGATTTTGTTTTTGTATTCGTGACGAGAACTTCAAGAAGGCGAGCAGCGTTCTCGCGCGTGAGCTCGTTTGCAAGAAGTTGAAACGACGTTAAGACGTCCTGATCTAAAACCATGTCGCCGGCGCCGTTTTGTGCGACAGCGCCGTTTTTCAAAAGGTTTAAAATGGTTTGGATAAAATCTTTGTTCTCAAGAATCTGGCTAAGCTTTTCAAAGAGAGCCCGAATCATTCCCTGCTGGTCCATCTGCAAAAAAGATTGATCTACTAGTTGCATTCGACCAGGATTACCTAAGACCTCTTGATTGATTACCGAAGCAACCGTTGTGAGTTGTTGATCGCTTAGGCTTTTTACAAGATCAGAAACAGGTTGAATGGATCCGTGCGCATTAAGACAGTTCACAAAACTGCGCATCGTAGGAACGCTGAGCGTGCTTTGGGACAAGTCTAGGCCAATGCAAGCTTTGTTGATATCGCCGTTAACAAGCTTAACGTCCGGACCAGTCTTTCCGGTAAAGAGCGATGTCGAACAGCCGGTAAAAACAAGAAACAATAATGCTGTGAGATAACCTAAGTTTTTCCCTACCACTCGGGAGAAAAGCTAGCCGACGTGAACCCTTGGGTCAAGCACGGAAGATTTTGGTAACGCTTCGTTTCTTGAATCTATTAGAACACTATTCCGACGCCGCCACTGACGGTCATTTGGTTGTGATTGTTGACTTGGAAATAACTGGCCTCAGTGACGAAATAATAAGAATCAGTCAAATTCGCTTTTATGCCTGCGCCAGCAGTCGGTGTTCCGTGAAATGTGCGCGTTGCCTTGTCAGAGTATCCACCGAGTCCCGCTTTAATGAAAAACCATTCGATCGGGACAAGTCTGATATCTGAACCGAGCAAGTAACTCTGCGAGCGAGCTTCCATTAAACCTGAAAAGTCTAAACCGATCCAGTGGCTAAACATTCCGCCAATATTGAAACGGCCTGCAACGTCAGTCTGGCCTTGAGGGCTTGTGTCGCGCACGTAGGCGACCGAAAGATCAGCCATCATATTTTGTTTCCCGCTGCTAGAGGAGCTATCGCTATCAGAATTGAACCTCGAATAAGAGCGACCCGCTGCGCGCGCATCTGCTGTGAGAAAAGTGAGAACCCCTACGAATAGAATTAGTTTTTTCATGCCCCTTGCCTCCCCTGAGTTATAGCGTAGCATAAAAAAACGATGAAATGGATAACGAGGCCAAAGAAAATCAAATACGGAACTTTTTTTACCTCTGCTGCCATCGCGGCTTTTTTGATTTTCCTCTGTATTGTCTTTGGTTTGCGCAAAATTCCAGCTCCTCAAATCTGGAAAGGCCAACCTCAGTTTGTCGCGCCGAAAGCGTTTGCTTGGGCAAAAACTCTGTCTGAAAAATTTGAAAATCGAATGACTTGGCGGCCTGAGCGGCGCGCAGCAGCGGAGTACATTAAAGGTGAATTTCGAAAGTTGGGTTATGAGCCTCAGGGAATGCTTTTTAGCGAGGTGATCGGCGGCAAGCATTTCAATGGTCTTGAAAATATTTACGCCGTTTTGCCTGGAGCCGGCGCGAGCCAGGAATATGTTGTAATCTGCGCGCATTACGACATCACCGACACCACGATTCAGGGAGCTTCCGATGACGCTTCTGGTGTTGGAGTTGTGCTTGAGCTTGCTCGCGTGTTTAAGCAGGGGCCCGCTCCTAGGCACAACATTGTTTTCTTAATTACAGATAGCGAGGAGTTTGGCGCGTTTTGGGGTGCAAAAAACTTCATCGAGAAATATCCAAATACAAATCAGATTATCGCAGCCATCTCGCTAGATTTCGTGGCGCCCGACAAACAAAAGGACATTTTGATTTTGACGGACGGGCTGAAAGAAGGCTACACGCCGCTTTGGCTCCGCGAGATGGCGCTTGGTTCCGTGCGCAAGGTGCCTTATGGCGCAGATGACATGAAGCATATCGTCGAGTGGGTGCAGCGAGCGATACTCATTCCTGCGGCCGACCACGGTGCATTTTTACAAGCAGGAATTCCCGCCTTGAATTTTTTTGGGAGAAGCACCGATTTTGCTTATGAAATGGCCAAGATCCACCACATGCCTGAGGACAACATGAGTCACTTGCATGTTGAATCTTTTGAGCCTTATGGCAAGGGCGCTGAGACCTTGCTTCGGTCAATTGACTCGCTGGCAAGTGAGCCGCCGGCGCAGGCGGAGTACCTAAAAGTTACCGACCACCATTATTTAACAGGTTTGAGTATTCATTTAATCCACGATCTTCTCTTTTTGCCGTTTGGAATCTACGTTTTTATTCTTTTTCGGCGTATTCGAAAAAATAATCTGCAATTCATCCGCGCTGTGGCTTGGCTTGAGATCAAGAAGTACGGAGCACTTTTTGGAAGCCTTTTGACGGGGTACGGGGCGTTAAGGTTATTGCCGAGACTCAACATCATTACCCGCTATGAGCTATTCCCAGCCACTCAAAAAAGCATTTTGTTGTACCACCCGAAATGGGGAGCCATCTTGCTAATTTTCGCGGTGGTTGTAGGTGCCAATTACTTTCTCAACCGGTTTTTTACAAAACGCGAAGAAAGATGGGACGCTGCTCATCACGCGCATCTAGTTGAGATTCGCCATTGCTTAATGGGCATCATCCTTGGAGTAATTATCTTTTTGGCGTTTCTTGAAAACTCCTGGGCAGGAACATTGCTCTTAATTCCACCGGCATACCTTTGGATGTTCATGAAGAACAACCGACGCTTTGACTCAAAGCTTCTCAATGCCCTCTTATTTTTTGGTGGGCTTATCTCTTTTGTTGCCCTGTGCATGCTGATGGCCATGATCTTTCATGTAGGAATCTTTTACTGGTATCTGTTTTTAGCCAGTGCGTACGGTTTGATTTCAATGTATGCTGCTATTTTAGCCTTTGCAGTGATTGCCGTTGGCGTTCGGATCGTAAAACACTTAATATGGTAGCTGTGGGGACCCGTTAGACCTTCAGGAGAGAACAATGTCGCTAAAAAATCAGAAAATTGACAAAATCGTAGCTCAAGCCAAAGAATCCATAAAAATTCTGGAATCGTTTCAGAAAGAAGGCTTAGCAAAAGCACTAGCAATGCTTCCAACAAAAGACGAAGCCAAGCGCATCACAAACGAAAAGATTGTGGCGAGCCTACGAAAGATGGGTTTAGCTACGCGAGGCGAAGTGCGGGAGCTTGAAAAGAAAATCGAAGATCTTGCTTCAGAAATTCGTTCGCAAATGACGAAGATTAATCGCAAAGGCGGCGGGCACAAAAAAGAAGACAGCGAAACTCACAATTAGTTCTTGGCTAGTTTAGAATTTTGATGAAGTGAACTTTGTGATCTTTTATTGTTTTTAGCGCAAAAACTCCCTCTTCAAAAACTCCTTCAAAGTTTTGGCGTGGATCGGGGTCTTGCTTTGAAAGCTCCGGCACGTCCTTTAAGGACAAGACTTCTTTTTCTTTGCCGGTTTTCAGGTCCCAGAGGTGCACCTTTAAATCTTCAAATCCCAAGGTCCAGATATTTTCCGCATCCAAAAGAGCTGGGTTTGATTGTTCTCCCTCGAACGTTGAAACCCATTTTGTTTTTCCAGACGCGTCTAAGACCATTACCTTGTTGTTACCGAGGAAAATAAGGTCGTCTGTTTTAGAGACAACAACATTGTCCAAATAGGGAAGCTCCGATGTTTCAACCGTTGACGTAGTCTTTCCGTCTAGATCCACTATCATTATCTGTTTTTTTATTTCGCCTTTCCCTCCAACAAACTCAGTGCTATCAGCGATGATTTTTCCGGATCCAAGAAGCGTGGGGGATCCGTTGCGTCCTTTAATTGTAAACTCACTTCGTTTTGTGCCGTCTGGATTGATGGTGTAAGCTGTCTCGCTGCCGCGATCCACACCACAACAGCCCATTCTCGAGTAAGGGCTGATGAAAACGGTGCCGTCGGATGTTGCATCCACGCTGTAAAAGCCCCGTTTGATCTCTAGGGGCTTCCTTTTCTCCGTACCGTCTAACCCTAAGAATAAAATTTTGTCTCCGGTTACAAGCATAAGAGTGCCGTCTGCAAGACTTTGCGCACCATTGATTGCGGGTGTTGATTGAAATTCGCCAAGTTTCTTTCCAGCTCTATCAAAGACGTACGATTTGTCTAAAGCATCAACAAAAACATTTCCGTTACGTAGCGGGCTAATCAAAGTACTCGGCTCACCAATAGAGTGTGCTTGTGGGTCTAATTCACCTAAATCGGCAGTGTAATGATTCTTGCCATCAGCACTAAATAAATGAAGTGTTCGCTTTAGACCTTTTCCAGAAACCCCGACAACAGTTTCTTCTTTTTCAGCGGTTAGCTTTAAGAAGTAGGGGGATTCCATAATACCGTCTGCTTTGTACGACTCTATTTTGCTAAAGTCGGATTTTAAAAAAGTAATTTTTTCGTAATAATCAGTGATCTCTGGCCCCTTGTCTTTGGCGAGTTGCCCCATAACGTAAATCCGTTCGGAAACAACCCAATTTCCATTGTCTAGATGTTCAACGAGGCGAAGGTCGCCTCTCAGTGGATAAGACCCAATTTCTTTTAGCGATCCTGCGGATGCAAAAATTGGGACTGTAAGAACGACAAAGCAAAGGCGTGCGATCAAAAAATTCATAGAAAATCCCTCTGAACGCGGTGTATAAACTTTAGGCCGATTCGTCAATCCTAATGATCAGAAATTCGGAAGGTCAAGGCCGCCTTTACGCGGGCCATGGCCTCCAGGCGATGAAGGAGGTGGAATCTCAGGCATCGGCGGCGGCATGTTCGCGTGGGAATCCATGTAATTGGATGCGAGGTCATCAAACGCCGTAAACTCAGCCTGCCAAGAAAGACGAACCGTACCCGTACTCCCCGCACGATGCTTAGCAACGATAAGCTCAGCAACTCCTTTGTCTTGAGTGTCCTTATTATAAACTTCGTCCCGATAAACAAACGCAACAATATCCGCGTCCTGTTCAATCGCTCCAGATTCCCTCAAATCACTGAGCATTGGGCGCTTGTCGGGGCGGCTTTCTACGCTTCGGTTTAGTTGGGAGAGGGCGATTACTGGGACGCGCAGCTCTTTGGCTAACGCCTTTAGCGATCTTGAGATTTCTGAAATTTCTCGCTCGCGACTGTCCATCATCTTGCCGGCTTTGGTGTTGCCTCTCATGAGTTGAAGGTAATCGACGATGACGAGATTTAATCCGTATTCAGCCACAAGGCGCCGACAGCGTGAGCGCATTTCAAGGACGGTCAAGGCAGGTGTGTCGTCGATAAATATTTTTGCCTCACTTAGAATTCCTGCTGCCTTTGTAAGTGCTCGCCAGTCACGTTCTTGCAAGCGTCCGACCTTTAATTTTCCTGCATCCACTCTTGCAAGACCAGATAGAAATCGAAACCCAAGCTCTTCGCGCGCCATCTCAAGTGAGAAAACTGCAACCGATGCTTTTGCCCGAATTGCCGCACGCTCGGCGATGTTTAAAACAAACGATGTTTTTCCCATTGCAGGTCGACCTGCGATGACGATTAGGTTGCCTGGATGGAAGCCAGATGTTTTCTCATCAAGATCCCGAAAGCCGGTGGTGAGGCCCGTGACGGAAGTTTTTTTCTCCGCAAGCTCTTCGACCAGCTTCATGTTTTCCATGAGGATGTCTTTGATTCCGATAAACGCTTTTCGAATTTTAGATTCGGTCACCTCAAAAATTGATTTTTCTGCGAAATCTAAGAATTCCTCCATGTCTTCAACGCCGGTATACGCCTGATCGACTAGATCGTTAGAGGTCGCAATTAGGCGCCGAAGAATTGCCTTTTCTTTAATAATTTTTGCGTAATGTGAAATGTGCGCACTTGAATAAGCATCGTCAAAAAGGCCGGTCAAATAAGCTGATCCACCGATCTCCTCAAAAATTTGTCTGTTTTTCAGAGCAGCAGACAAAGTAATAAGGTCTGCGGGCTCGCTTCGTGCAAAAAGATCCTGGATGGATTCGAAAACTTTTGCGTGAGCTTCGCGATAAAAATCTAGCGAATCAAGCCCTACGTCAGAAACCTTCGAAAAGGCCGCAGAATCCAACAACAATGCGCCAAGGACTGAGCGTTCTGCTTCAAGGCTATGTGGTGGAACATGACGAGCATCGAGCCCTTCTAAAGAGGTTCCGTCGAGCACTCTTCCGAGCGTTCCAGGGCGCACAAGGCCCCGTGACTTCTGCTCTGTTTGATTGTCGTCGTTATCCGCCACCTCGACCCCCGAATCGAACTAGCAGTTAATTTTCTTGAACCACCCACACCTTTAGTTGTGCGGTCACATCAGGCTGAAGCTTCACAGGAACCGTGAAGACTCCGAGTTGCTTAATAGGGTCTGCAAGAATGATCTGCTTACGGTCGACTGAAAACCCGCCCTTTTTTAATGCATCTGCGATGTCACCGTTGGTAACCGATCCGAAAAGTTTCTCTTGGTCGCCCACTTTGCGCGCGATGGTGCAGGAAAAACCCTCAAGCTTACTTGCTTCTCCTTGCGCACTCACTTTATCTTTTTCACGTTTCTTGGCGAGCGACTTCTTGTGATGTTCAATTTCATGAACATTATTTTCATCTGCTGCGACCACTAGATTTCGGGGCAAAAGAAAATTGCGAGCATAACCATCGCTGACTCGAACGATGTCGCCGATTTTGCCTAAGTTCTCTACATTTTCACGAAGAATGACTTTCATTTTTTACCTCACTGCGTTGTTTTAAATTTTTCTCTAAAATTAAACCAAAGATCAAAGAATCCGATGCTAATGACCAGCGGCAAGAGAATGGCCACGGCTAGCACGTAACAAAGCGGACGCAAAAAACCTTTGATCCCCCAAAGATCAAAAATGTATTGTGTGATCGCTAAGCCTTGAAGGGCGTAGATCGCCATAAAAATTTTAAAAACGTTAAGCCCAATATCTGAGAGAACGGGAATCTCTACGATGATGCAAAACCCAGCAATCAGCGTCGGCCACACCATGTGCTCCGGTGCTCGCCATGTTTTAAAATATCCAGGTTGAAGCCCAAGAGCGCTCCGAACGCCGTTGAAATTAAGCCGAAGTACTAGCAAAAGATTGCTCACCGCTAGAACCAAAAGCGTAATCGTAATTGCACAAGGTAACTCGTAAAGAATGTTTCGCTTGGTCATCTCAGGATCTACTAAAAACTTTTCTAGATCTTGGGATGAGATCGAAGACGTTGCTTTGTATTTTTCCACATTTGCGCCGACTTGGTGAACCACGTCTTCGACAAAAGAATCCAATTTTTGCAGCGGGTTGATCTTGTATTTGTGGGAGTAACTCACCAAAAGCAGAGCTGAAACCAAGACTGTTGTGACGACCGTGTAGACCACGTTCCACTCGATGCGAAGCTTTAGTTTTAGACACTCAGAGATTGCGATTGCAGGTACAACTGCCAAAACAAAATAAACTGCAGCGTTTTCCCTGCCCGAGAGCGCCCAAATAATTGCTGTGTTAGTTATCGAACATAGCATGCCGCCAACGCGGCCCAACCGAAGATGCGAATAGATCAACGGTAAGGCTGCGAAGATGGCAAAAATCAGACTCAGATAAAGCGCAGCTCCAAGAAAAAAAGGCACAAAAGCCGCGAGTCGAAAAATCGGCTTACGTTGGCCTATGAATGTTTGGGGTTGAGCTATCTGATTCATTGTACTCGATTAGGTTCTTTCGTGCGGCGGTCCTGAACTAATAAATCCTACTAGAGCAAGATTGCGCGCGCGCTTGATTGCTGTGGTCAATTTGCGTTGATGAAACGGACAAGTGCCTGAAATTCGGCGCGGAACAATTTTTCCCCGCTCAGACAAAAAAGACTGCATCATGCGCTGGTCTTTGTAGTCCATCACGTATTCTGTATCTGCGCAAAAGCGACAAACCTTTTTTCGATGAAAAGAGCGGCGTCCCTTGCCTTCGTCTTTGGATTCATCTCGATCGCCACCGCGGTCTCTATCTCGATCTCCTCGGTCTCTATCGTCACGTTCGTATCGCTCAGCCATGGATTACCTCGCTCGTTGTTGGGGTTGCGCTTGGGACAGCATTAGGGGTCGGAGTGGTTATTACTCGACGCTTGAATTTGGATGGATCAAAATCATCTCCGCGCTTCCCAAAAGAGCTTATTGACCAGTGGATTATCGAACAAGCCACAAAAACCATGAAAGAAGTGAAAGCGGCTCGCAAGGTCGTGGAAGCTAAGATGGAAGAAGCCGTTGG
>Ga0207096_1124_pt1 | contig 14289 bp, 12 predicted proteins | sample Alteio_BWMinHeat_86_FD_153547 | JGI IMG/M metagenome (GOLD analysis project Ga0207096, IMG submission 153547) | Enriched cells from forest soil in Barre Woods Harvard Forest LTER site, Petersham, Massachusetts, United States -... | ecosystem: Environmental > Terrestrial > Soil > Temperate forest >...
TGAATTGCATTTAACTTATTTAGGACAAGTAACTACAATTGATAGTCATGTTTTTAAAATAATGAATTATAATTTGATTTGGGGACTTGCTCATCGTGGTACACAAAGAATTTTAATCTTCAATGATAAAAATCAGTATGTGGGAGAATATGGCGCAGTAACCATGTTCCTACCAAAGAAATTGGAAAATGGAATATTAATATTTCAAAACGACGAAGTTCAATATTGTGAACAGAAAATAACCAAAGTTTACCTTACTAAAGGACTTCCAAAATCATTTTTGCATTGTGGAAGTCCTTTCACTTTTGGTAGTTTATGATAACGTGCGATTCTTCTTCCCCTCCATCTGCCATCTCCCATTTTCCATTTTTCTTATCTGGAATCTGAATAAATTTAAAAAAATATCAGATAATACTTTTTATATGGAAACTTTATTATAGTTTTGCGCCCGAATTAAAAATACTAACAAAAGCATAAACTTAAACCAGCATTTTCTCCTATCAGAATATAAAGACCACACTATGAGAAATCACATTATACATCGCAGTCTGAGGATACTTACAGCAATCCTTTTACTCGTTTTCATTTCACAAACATCCTTTGCTCAGCCAGATGGAGCGGCTTTGTTTGGTGGCAATTGCACCAGTTGTCATACCATTGGCAAAGGAAAAGTTGTGGGTCCTGATTTAAAAGACCTTCCTTCCAGACGTAAAATTGACTGGGTGTTGAAGTGGGTGAAGAATTCATCGGCAGTTATTGCCAGTGGCGATGCTTATGCAGTTCAGCTTTTTAAAGATAACAACAACACCCCGATGCCTGCTCAAAACCTGAAAGATGATGAGATAACGGCAATATACAATTATATCAAAGACGAAAGTGCAAAAGCAGGCGCAGTTGCAAAAACACCAGGAGGATCAACAGGTGGAGGTGAAGGAGGAACAGAAAAAGGAGGCGGAGGCATGTCGAAAGGAATTTGGGCATTGGCAGGATTGATATTGTTTATTTTAGTTCTGGTTCTGGGCAAAGTTATCAGCGGACTGAAAAAAGTAATCAGGGTTAAAGAAGGACTTCCTGAACCAATTAAGAGAAGTTTCTTTGGAGGAATATGGTTTTGGATGCGTAATCATAAAAAGATTGTTGCGGTGATATTGATAATCTTCTTTGTTTGGAGTAATGTTCAGGGATGGAATACTTTATGGAATCTCGGTATCTCTCAAGGCTATCATCCTGACCAACCGATTAACTTCTCTCATAAGATACATGCAGGCGATAATGGGATTAATTGTGTTTATTGCCACTCAGGAGCAGAGAAAAGTAAGGTTGCAGGCATCCCTACTGCCAATGTTTGTATGAATTGTCATAAATTTATCCAGGAATTAAAAGACCCGAAAGACGAATTGCCCGGAACAACATCTAAAGAAGAAATTGGTAAGATATATAAAGCATTGGATTATGACCCAGCTACAGGTGTTTATGGAAATAATCCAAAACCAATTCAATGGACAAGGGTTCACGTGTTGCAGGATTTTGTTTATTTCAATCACTCACAACATATAAAGGTAGGAAAACTGCAGTGCCAGACTTGCCATGGTCCTGTTGAAACAATGGGAACTGTTGAGCAATTCTCTAAATTAACAATGGGATGGTGTATTGATTGCCATCTTGCAACTCCGGTTCAGGTTGAGGGCAATCATTATTATGATAAGCTGAAAAATTATCTGAACACAATTCATCCCGGAGACACCATTAAAGTAAAAGATATCGGCGGAACGGAATGTGCCCGTTGTCATTATTAATAGTATATCGCCAATAATAATATAGCAAATAAAAAGAATATGGAAAAGCAATATTGGAAGGGCTTAGAGGAATTAAGAAACGACTCTGAATTCATCAAACAAAAGAATCAGGAGTTTGCCGAGGAACTTCCATTAGAAGAAATATTTAGCAGCAAGGCTCAGAGCAATAGTTCAACCGGTCGTCGCGACTTTTTAAAGATTCTTGGATTCGGAGTCGGCGTTGCCACTCTTGCCGCTTGCGAAACGCCTGTTAAGAAAACGATACCTTATTTAATTAAGCCGGAAGAAATCACCCCGGGGGTTGCTAATTATTATGCTTCTACCTATTTTGATGGAAGAGATTATTGCAGCATCGTTGTAAAAACCCGTGAAGGTCGCCCGATAAAGATTGAAGGCAATGAATTATCAAATGTAACCAAAGGCGGAACAAATGCACGAGTTCAGGCTTCTGTTTTGAGTTTGTATGATATGAGCAGACTGAAAAACCCTTTGATGGGCAAAGGACCTGCTACCTGGAATGCCATTGATAAGGCGGTTGCTGATAAATTGTCAGCTAAAGCAACGGATAAGAAAGACGATAAAGGAAAAGGAGGTAATAGTGCTAATGTGAGAATTTTATCCTCTACAATAATAAGTCCTTCCACAAAAGGAGTTATTGGAGACTTTACCAAGAAATATCCCGGAACGAAACATATATCTTATGATGCAGTTTCTTTTTCAGGGATCAGAATGGCTAATGAAGCAACCTTCGGAACAGCAATGATTCCTTCTTATAATTTCGATAAGGCAAAGGCAATTGTTAGTTTCGATGCCGACTTTTTGGCTAATTGGTTGGCTCCGATTGAGTACTCGAAACAATATGTTGCGAATCGTAAGTTAAGAGGAAGCAATAAATCGGCAGAGATGTCTAAACATATTCAGTTTGAAACAGCTCTTTCATTAACAGGTTGTAATGCCGATGATAGAATTGCTATCAAGCCTTCTGAAATGGGTGCTGTTGTTTTAGCTCTGTATAATAAGCTAAACGGAAATTCAGGTGGAGGTTCATTAAATAAGAATATTGAAAAAGCGATTGAAGATGCTGCTTCTGAATTAAAATCAAACATAGGCAGTGCTTTAGTTGTTTCAGGTTCAAATGATAAGAATGTTCAGATTTTGGTTAATGAGATTAATCAGATGTTGAATAGTTACGGAAATACAATTGACACTACTAATTATAGCAATCTTCAACAAGGAAATGACGAAGAAGTCATGGAATTGATTAAAGATATGAATGATGGTAAAGTTGATGCACTCATATTATATAATGTAAATCCATACTATACATTAAGTAAAGTTAAGGCTGATGAATTCAAGAAGGGTTGTGAGAAAGTAGGTTTAAAGGTTACTTTTGCCGATAGAGAAGATGAGACAGCTTCTTTGGATGGATTCATTGTTGCTCCCGATCATCATTTCCTTGAATCATGGAATGATGCTGAGCCACGAAAAGGATTTTATAGCTTAACCCAACCAACCATCAATCCTTTATTCTCAACAAGAGCCGCACAGGAAAGTCTGATGGTTTGGGCAGGAATCGAAAATAAATCATATCGTGATTATATTCAAGATCATTGGAAAAAGAATTTATTCACAGAAGGTAATCCCAAAGACAAACACCTGATATTTCAGGATTTCTGGAATAAGAGTTTGCAAGATGGAGTTGTGGAGATGGTATCAACGAACACAACAGTTAATTCAAAAGAAACTCCGAAAGAGGATAAAAAAGATAAAGGTTCGAAATTTGCTAAGTCTATTAACAAAGATGGTGATGCGGCGGCGGCAGCAGCGAATATTGCTAAATCATCAGGAGGCAGTGGTTTTGAGTTAGTTGTTTATGAAAAAGTTGGTTTAGGAAATGGTAATCAGGCAAATAATCCTTGGTTACAGGAGTTACCTGACCCTATTTCTAAAATTTGCTGGGACAATTATTTAGCTATATCTCCTGCAACTGCAAAGAAAATGAACCTAAAACAAGGTGATGTTGCAACTATTTCATCAAATGGTTATTCGGTTGATATTGTTGTTATAGAACAACCAGGACAAGCTGCTGATACAGGTTCATTAGCAATTGGATATGGGAGAACTAATGCTGGAAAAACAAGTAGTTCAGCTACCCAAGTCATCGGTGTAAATGCTTATCCTTTCTCTCAGGTAATAAATGGAACTATTCAATATTTTACAATTGCGAATGTTAAAGGTAATGGTAAAACTTATGATTTAGCATCTACCCAAACTCATCACACGATGATGGGCAGACCAGTTGTTAAGAATTCTTCCCTTGAGGAATATAAAAAAGATGCCAAGGCAGGTAACGAACAGGAATATGTTGTCACCATGGACGGCAAAAAGAAACCTGAAGAGGTAGATTTATGGGATGCTCCTGATAATCCAATAAGAAATCCTAACCACCTTTGGGGAATGACAATTGATTTGAATTCCTGCATTGGGTGTGGTGCTTGTGTTGTTGCCTGTACTGCTGAAAACAATGTTGCTGTAGTTGGCAAAGCAGAAGTAATGCGTAGCCGCGAAATGCATTGGATTCGTATTGACAGATATTATTCAAGTGATGCCGATCCTAAGAATGAGGATGACAAAGGTGATTTGAAGAAAATGGAAGACCCATCCGAACAACCAAAAGTTTTCTTCCAACCTATCATGTGCCAGCATTGTAACCATGCACCTTGCGAAACGGTTTGCCCTGTTATCGCAACAAGTCATAGCTCAGAAGGATTGAATCAAATGACCTACAACCGTTGCGTTGGAACAAGATATTGTGCAAATAACTGTCCTTATAAAGTTCGTCGTTTCAACTGGTTTAAATATTCAGATAATCCACAATTTGATTTCAATATGAATGATGATTTGGGTAAGATGGTATTGAATCCTGATGTTGTTGTGCGCTCAAGAGGGGTTATGGAAAAATGCTCAATGTGCGTTCAGAGAATTCAGGCTGGTAAATTGGATGCTAAGAAAGAAAAGAGGAAAATTAATGATGGCGAGATAAAAACTGCTTGTCAGCAATCTTGCCCGACAAATGCAATTGTTTTTGGAGATTGGAACGATAAAAAAAGCAAGCTAAGTGAAAACGCAATCGGAAAAGAAGAGAGAGCGTATCATTTATTAGAGGAGCTGGATGTGAAACCAAATATTGTATATCTGACAAAGATTAGAAATGTTAAGGAAGCTTAATAATGACCACCCCCTTAAATATCGCCCAAAACAAAAAAATGCACTTTCCTAGCCATTTATTATACTTTCCAAATCATTTCGAAAGTATAATAAGTCACTTCGAAAGCATAATTAATCACTTCGAAAGTATAATAAGTCATTTGGGAAGCATAATAAGTCGTTGGGAAAGTAAAATAAGTCACTTGGAAAGCATAATAAATGGCTGGGAAAGTAAAATAAGTCATTTGGAAAGCATAAAAAGTCATTGGGAAAGTAAAATAAGTCGCTTGGAAAGTACCAATTCCGTAAAAATAAGTTCAAAATATATATCATAAATAGAAATTATGAGTGAAATAGTAATAAGTGCAGTTCGGGACCCTTTGGTGTTAGGTGAAAAAACCTATCATCAGATAACCGAAGATGTATGCAGACCAGTGGAAGGAAAAGCCAATAAATGGTGGTGGGCATCCTTTATAATAGCATTTACCTGTATGTGCTGGGGAATAAGTTGCCTTGCATACACCATCGGGAACGGAATAGGTTCCTGGGGATTGAATAAAACCGTTGGATGGGCTTGGGATATTACCAATTTTGTTTGGTGGATCGGAATCGGTCACGCAGGAACTTTGATTTCCGCTATCTTATTATTATTCCGTCAGCGATGGAGGATGTCTATCAATCGTTCGGCAGAGGCTATGACAATTTTCGCCGTTATTTGTGCCGGATTATTTCCGGTATTTCACACAGGTCGTCCTTGGTTAGATTATTGGATGTTACCGCTGCCAAATCAATTTGGTTCACTATGGGTAAACTTTAATTCACCTCTACTTTGGGACGTATTTGCTATCTCAACCTATTTCTCCGTATCATTAGTATTTTGGTATTTAGGATTGATTCCTGATTTAGCTACAATAAGAGACAGGGCAATAAAACCTGCAAGCAAATTCATCTATGGAACATTAGCATTCGGATGGAAAGGCACAGCAAGAGATTGGAGCAGATATGAAGAAGTTGCTTTAGTATTAGCAGGTATTTCTACGCCACTTGTATTATCAGTTCATACCATTGTATCCATGGACTTTGCTACATCAATCCTTCCCGGATGGCACACAACCATCTTCCCACCATACTTTGTTGCCGGAGCTATTTTCTCCGGATTTGCGATGGTTTTAACATTAATGCTTGTTGCAAGAAAAGTTTTGGGCTTAGAAGAATATATAACCATTCAGCATATCGAATCCATGAATAAAATCATTATTTTGACGGGTTCGATAGTTGGAATTGCTTATATAACTGAGTTCTTTATTGCATGGTATTCAGGAAATCAATTTGAATCTTATGCATTTATCAATAGGGCATTCGGACCTTATTGGTGGGCTTATGCAAGTATGATGACCTGTAATGTAATCACACCTCAATTATTCTGGATAAAGAAAATAAGAACAAGCGTTATCGCAACATTTATCATTTCAATATTCGTAAATATCGGGATGTGGTTTGAGCGATTTGTAATTATCGTAACATCACTACACAGAGATTTCCTTCCGTCAAGCTGGACGATGTATCATCCAACATTTATTGAGATGGGAATATTTATTGGAACCATCGGATTATTCTTCACATTGTTTTTAATATTTGCAAGAGTTTTCCCTGTAATTGCTTTGAATGAATTGAAAACTGTATTAAAAGCAACAAGTGATAAATCACATAAAAACATAGAACATCATGAGTAAGAAATTAATTTTAGGGGTGTATGATGACGATCACGATATCGTTGAGGGAGCAAAGAAAATAAGAGATCTTGGATTGAAGATAACCCAAGTATGGAGTCCATTCCCTATTCATGGAATTGACCCTATTATAGGAGTTCCAAGAACAAGGATTTCCATGTGTTCATTTCTTTATGGAATGACGGGAACAACACTTGCCCTTTTAATGTTTTGGTACATGATGATTCACGATTGGCACATTGATATTGGCGGCAAACCGAATTTTGCGCTGTATAAAAATCTTCCGGCATTTATTCCGGTAACTTTTGAATCTACTGTTTTATGTGCTGCACATGGAATGTTTATTACATTCTTATTGAGAAGTAAAATATTACCTGGTGTTACAGCCAATAATCCTGATCCAAGAACAACGGATGACAAATTCATCATGCAGATAGAAGTTAAAGATTCTGACAATATGGATCAGATTACAAGTGCATTGAAATCAACAGGTGCATCAGATATCAGAATGTAAGGCATTAATAATAAGAGTATGAAATTCACAATTAATCCCCTAAAGAAATTGACTAAAACAAACCTCGTATATATTATTTTTGGTTTCGGATTAGTTTCTTTAATCTGGTCATGCAATGATGATCCGAAAAAGCCAGGATATGAATATATGCCTGATATGTATCGTGGACCTGCTTATAAACCGAATTCTGATAATCCGAACTTTAAAGATAGTATGACCAACAGAAAACCTGTTGAAGGAACTGTTGCCAGAAATCAACCAATGCCATTTGCATATCCTCATACTAATGAAGGTTATGAATTAGCTGGAAAAGAATTGAAAAGTCCGATTGAACATAATGAAGTTAATTTAGCTGAAGGAAAAAGATTATTTGAAATATTCTGTATTCATTGTCATGGACCAGAAGGAAAAGGTGATGGAACAATAGTTCAAAATGGTAAATTCCCACCTCCTCCATCCTATTCAAATCAATTGAAAGATTTACCTGAAGGCAAAATGTTCTGGACAATTACTTATGGAAAAAACCTGATGGGCTCACATGCTTCTCAATTAAATCAGGATGAAAGATGGAAAATAATTTCTTATGTTCAAACATTACAGAAATTAGGGGGCGATAAAGTTGCTGCTGATTCATCATCATCAAAAAAAGTAATTGCTGACAAAGGAAAATAATAAAGATCAACAACATGAGATATAATTTCACAAAGAACTCTAAAAACATCTTATATGTTCTGATGGCAATCGGAATTATTACTATTATTATCGGTTTTTTCACAAATGCTCCAAGAACGTGGGCGGGATTGCTGGTAAATAATTTCTATTTTATGGCTATTGCTTTATGCGGAACATTTTTCGTTGCTGTTAATACCATTTCACAAGCTGGATGGGCAGTTGCTCTAAGACGTATTCCTGAAGCTATGGGAACTTTCATTATTATTTCCGCAGTAGGAATGATTCTGATTTTTTCTTTTGGCCATCATGATTTATATCAATGGACACATTCAGAGTATTATAATAAATTCCTCTCTGATGGCAAAACACTTAATCCTGATTATGACAAAATAATGGTTGGAAAACATGGATTTTTGAATATCCCATTCTTCACCATCAGAATGATTGCTTATTTTATTATTTGGGTAGGATTTACTTATTGGATAAGAAAAGAATCATTACAGGAAGATTTAGATGGAAATATTAAACATTATAATAAAAGCATTAAGATAGGTGCAATTTTTATTATCCTTTTTGGAATAACCTCCTCTACTGCAGCATGGGATTTTATCATGTCTATTGATGCTCATTGGTTCAGCACTTTATTTGGATGGTATATATTTGCAGGATTATTTGTTAGCGGATTGGCAACAATTTGCCTGATTGCTATTTATCTGAAATCAAAAGGTTATTTGCAGGAAGTTAATGAGAATCATTTTCATGATATGGGTAAATTTATGTTTGCCTTTTCTATCTTCTGGACTTATACTTGGTTTTCACAATTCATGTTGATATGGTATGCCAATTTGCCCGAAGAAGTAACTTATACAAAAGCAAGATGGGACCACTACAGATTATTATTCTGGGCTAACTTCTTCATTAATTTCATCTTCCCATTCTTAGTATTAATGACAAGAGACGCAAAAAGAAAAACAAGAATTTTGATTGTTGCCGGTACCGCAATTTTAATCGGACACTGGATAGACGTTTATTTAATGGTAATGCCGGGAACAATGGGTAACAATTGGCATGGGTTCAGTTTTATTGAGATTGGAATTTTGATTGGCTATGCAGGATTATTCTTATACACTGTGCAAAATGCTTTATCTAAAGCTCCTATAATGGTTCAGAAACATCCATTGCTGAAAGAAAGTATTGCTCATCATATATAATTGAAAAGAATTTATTATAAATAGATAACGAAATAAATTAATGACAACACTACTGGTATTAATAGTATTAACTCTTGCAGTAATTGCAATTGCAAGAGTAGTGAGGATATTAGAGTTAACATCTCAGTTAAGCGGAGAATCGGAAGAACTTGTAACTCCTGCTGATAATAAAATTCATGGAGGATTATCCCTTGTGTTTCTGTTTATAGGTTTAGTATTCATTGGATACACCACTATTCGATATGCTCATTTTATGCTACCAACCCCTGCGTCTTCTCAAGGCGTTGAAATTGAAAACTTGATGAATGTAAATTATGTTTTGATTTTTGTTGTCTTCTTTATCACCCAGATTTTATTATTCTATTTTGCGTATAAATATCAATACAATAAAAACCGTCGTGCTGATTACATCCCTGAAAACCATAAATTAGAAGTTATATGGACTATTATTCCTACAATTGTCCTTGGTGGAATGATAGTTTACGGTCTTACCGTTTGGAACAGAATCACTGCACCTGCTCCTGATAGCGCACAAAAGATTGAAATATATGGACAACAATTCAAATGGACTGCCCGCTATGCCGGAAGTGATAACATCTTAGGTTCAGCAAATTTTATGAAGATTAATTCCAGTAATTCTCTTGGTATTGATTCTCTTGACCATCATTCGTATGATGATATCCTTACCAATGAATTGCATTTGAAAGTTAATCAGCCAACCGTGTTATATATCCGTTCTCAAGATGTAATTCATAGCGTTTTTCTTCCCCACTTCAGGGTGCAGATGAATGCCGTTCCAGGAATGACAACTCAATTCTTCTTCACTCCAACAAAAACAACCGCCGAAATGCGAAAGATAACCAAGAATCCAACCTTCGATTATATTCTTCTGTGTAATAAGATTTGCGGTGCGGCACATTATACCATGAAGATGAAAGTTGTTGTGGATGAAGCTCCTCAATACGCCGAATGGATGGGTAAACAAAAAACATTCTACGAAACAAATGTTATGGGAGCAACTCCTAAAGCAGTTGCCGCTAATTAATAGATTATAAGATAAAAACAATATAGATTCAGGATAATGGAAAATCACGAACATGCGATAACAGGTCACGATGCTCACGACCACGGGCATCATGATGAACATCATAAACAGACCTTTTGGACAAAATATGTCTTCAGCCAGGACCATAAAATGATTTCCAAGCAGTTTTTGGTAACTGCAATCGTTATGGCATTGGTGGCGATGTCAATGTCCTTGATATTCCGTTTGCAATTAGGCTGGCCCGACCATAAATTCCCTTTCCTCGAAAAAATTCTTGGTCATTGGGCAAAAGGCGGCAAATTAGACCCTACGTTTTATCTCTCCTTAGTAACAATTCACGGAACCATACTTGTATTCTTCGTTTTGACTGGCGGATTAAGCGGAACATTTGCAAATCTCCTTATTCCATTGCAAGTCGGAGCGCGCGATATGGCATCCGGATTCCTTAACATGCTTTCCTACTGGTTCTTCTTCGCATCGTGTGTTGTAATGTCAATATCCATATTCATGCCTGAAGGTGCAGCATCCGGCGGCTGGACAATTTATCCACCATTAAGTGCATTACCCCAAGCAATTGGAGGTTCAGGAATAGGAATGACATTATGGCTGGTAAGTATGGTTCTATTCATCGGCTCTGCATTATTAGGCGGTATTAATTATGTTGTTACAGTAATTAATCTTCGAACAAAAGGAATGAGCATGGCTCGCCTTCCATTAACAGTTTGGGCGTTCATGATTACTGCTATCCTTGGAATTCTTTCTTTCCCGGTTTTATTCGGAGCAGCTTTATTATTGGTATTCGATAGAAGTTTCGGAACAAGTTTTTACTTATCCGATATCTTTATCAATGGCGTTCCATTAGACCATCACGGTGGCAGCCCGATTCTTTTCCAGCACTTATTCTGGTTCCTTGGTCACCCTGAAGTTTACATCGTTCTTCTACCTGCTCTCGGTATCACTTCGGAAGTAATCGCAACTCAATCTCGTAAACCTATCTTCGGTTACAAAGCCATGATTGGTTCCATGTTGGTCATTGCATTCCTTTCATTTATCGTTTGGGGACACCACATGTTTATCACCGGAATGAATCCTTTCTTAGGTTCGGTTTTCGTATTTACCACGCTGCTTGTCGCTATTCCATCGGCGGTAAAGGTATTTAATTATATCGCCACATTATTCAAGGGAAATATCGTTTACAGCCCTGCGGTTTTGTTCGCTATCGGCTTGGTATCTTTCTTTATTTCAGGCGGAATCACAGGTATCATTTTAGGTGATTCAGCATTAGATATTCCTTTGCATGATACTTATTTCGTAGTTGCTCACTTCCATATTGTAATGGGAAGTTCGGCTATCTTCGGGATGTTTGCCGGTATCTACCACTGGTTTCCGAGGATGTATGGACGGACGATGAACAAAACATTAGGCTACATCCATTTCTGGATAACGATTATTTGCGTGTATGGCGTTTTCTTCCCGATGCACTTCTTAGGACTTGCAGGTGTGCCACGAAGATATTATGCAAATACTGCCTACGACCAGTTCGATAAATTAGTAAACATCAATTCCATGATAAGTATGTTTGCCATACTTGCTGCGGTTGCTCAATGTATATTCGTCATCAATTTCTTCTACAGCATTTACAGAGGAAAGAAAACGGTTCAAAACCCATGGAACTCAAATACCCTTGAATGGACTGCCCCAATAGAACATCTTCATGGCAACTGGCCCGGAGAAATTCCTGAAGTTCATCGTTGGGCTTATGATTACAGCAAGCCGGGTGCCGAACATGATTTCATCCCACAAACAGTTCCGTTCTCTGAAACCGAATCATCGAATGCAGCAGGAATGCATTAGGAAAATCTTAAAATAAATCCAACCCAAAAAGCCTTTTGATAAATTTATCAAGAGGCTTTTTAATTTTAGATTTGACAACTTTTTGAATTTGTCAAATCTTTATTTCCAATATTATTAGTTCAATCCAATTGCTTTCCGTTAATTAGCAAGATTATAATTCGAACATGAAACACGCAGAAAAAATTAATTTAAATTTTCCTTCCGATACGGAAGGGGCTGCTTGCGTTTCATCGTTTTCACCTTTGGTAAATAATTCAGTTATTATAAAGAAGAGCCGCGAATCAAAATTCGGGCTAAGTATCCATCAAGGTCAATTCATGATCGGTTTTGATGGAAATCCTCTTTCGAGAGAAATCTTCTTTATAATGCCTGATGATGATTTATCTTAATCCTCTACCCAAAAAATATTTTTTAAGGCTCAATTCTGATAGCTCAAGTATCGGAGAGTTAAGAATTTTTCAGGAATATGGCACTATAATTACTCCGCTGATAGCTATAATTATTGCGCTGATAGCTAAATGGAGGACCCAGTTGGAGGTATTTGGAGTTATTATAGCTATCAGCGCCGTTCTGATAGCTATAATTGTTGGGCTGATAACTATAATTGTCGCGCTGATAGCTAAATGGGAGACCCAGTTGGAGGTATTTGGAGTTATTATAGCTATCAGCATGACAATTATAGTGTCGAAAATCGGTTTTATAACGTAAAATGAAGTAAAATAAATAAATTAACAATTAAAATTTAAAAAAATGGTAGTATTCAAAAAAGAAATTAAGCAAATGACCGAAGAGGTTTGTCACTTTCCAACTAACGAAGATTATATTGGAGGAACGTCAGAAGAAACCTATCTTAAAATGAACAAAAAGGAAAAAATTATGTTCGGAGCAATTATTTTGACCGTAGTCACTCATAATTTTGTAAAAGCAAACGATGCTGAGTTTTCCACACAGTTGACAAAGTTTTCAAATTCATTGAATGGACTTACGGGTCCTACAGCATTGGCTGATAAGTATGGTTACTCAACTGAGCAATTGCTAAGTATTAAAAATGATGCTTTAGCTTATGCCTATTTCATTTTGAAACATGGCGCAGGAGCTACTTATTCAAAAGGATGGACGAGTACGGGTGATGAATTGCGCGGTGGAACAGGAACCGTTTCGCCAACATGGCCAATGGGCGATCCGCTTACCGATCCTGTCCCGCCAACAACTTCTGTATTGCCGGGAATAGAGGGTAGATTTCGTGTTAATGCAAAATTTTCAAAAGATCAAACCCAATATATTGTTGCCGATGGCATCACGATGGGCATTGAAGTGGTTTCAAGCCCATTTGTTCCGAGTGAAGGAAAACCTAACCTGGAAGGTAAATTAGGCGATGGAGGGCATCCGTTATTATCTTATACAAAAAGTAAATATCAAGGCGTAAACATCTATAAAAACTCGAATGACGGTAAAGGATTTATATTTTCTCATACCGTAAATGACCCTACTTATACCGATTACGCTGCCCTGCCTGCAGTAGGGGTGAGTGCAGTTTGGGTTTATCGGGCTTTCTATCTTTATAAAGGCAAAGAAGTAGGAACGGTAAGCAAGGATGTTTCTGTAACCGTGACAGGATTGGTGGTAACGGAATAAAAATAAAAATGGCAAAGTAAAATGATAAAAGACCTTTCGGGTAGCAATGCCCGGAGGGTCTTTTTGATTAAGCTAAGAAGCAAGAATGAGATTACTACTAAAGTAGTATTGTGAAATATTAAAAACGATGGTAGTTTTGAAGAATCGAATAAAAAATAAATAAAATGAAACTAAACTTATTCTTTACATTAATCTTTGCTGCAGCAACATCAATAGCATCATCACAGGTAAAACTATATTATGCCAAAGATAAAAATAAAGATGGAAACAAAGAAATAATTGTTGGCATCCTTAAAAACGACACCATTTATTCTACCGATAGATATGGTAACAATCCTGTAATAAGAGGATTAATTAATGGCAATTATGTGTTCCGCATTAACGAAAAAAATAAACTGGATACCGTTTTTGACCTTAATTTTACTTTAAACCTAAACCTGATTTCCTGTCATTACGCTTACGTCTTTGGATATGATTATTCAGGTGGTCTTACAGATGGTCAGGTAATCTGTCCATATACCAGCGATACAAAGAAAATACATTATGGTTTTATTGAATCAGATGATTTAAATGCTGCAGGCGCATTAGTTTTGCTTGAATACATATCATCGGAAATTGAAGGCTC
>Ga0207096_1126_pt1 | contig 14273 bp, 5 predicted proteins | sample Alteio_BWMinHeat_86_FD_153547 | JGI IMG/M metagenome (GOLD analysis project Ga0207096, IMG submission 153547) | Enriched cells from forest soil in Barre Woods Harvard Forest LTER site, Petersham, Massachusetts, United States -... | ecosystem: Environmental > Terrestrial > Soil > Temperate forest >...
CTGCAATTCATCATGCAATGCAGAACAATTATTTTTAAAATGGAAGGGGATAAAATTTTTAATCAACCTCCTTCACCATATTTGGCAATAAAAAAGCAATTAAAAATTTAAGTGATGCCCAAATGATGACACAGGTAAGAAAGCCTGGTGCAATAGATAAAAGGGATTTTCATTTTCAACAGGTATTGACCTATCTTCGTTCTTGTCAGATTTATGTCCAGAATCTTACGGATAATGAAGATGATGAGAAAAAAGCCAATGCCATTGTCCTTGCCTCCGGGTTTACCGTCAGAATAAAGCCGTTAATTATTAAATTGCCATTTAAAGTAAGGCAGGATAAAAATTCAGGAGATATTATTCTTCGCGTTAAGAGTGCCGGCACAAAAGCAATTTATGAATGGCAGCAATCAACGGATAACGGTGAAAATTTTGTTCACCTCCCTCCTACCGCCAGAGCCGGAACAGAAGTTTCCGGTTATACCCCTTATCAGAAAATCTGTTTTCGTTTTCGTTCGCATACCAATTTTTGTTCCGGTGAATGGAGCACTCCGATAACATTTATTCCTGAAGAAATTATTGTTCCTGCAGCAATGCCAAATAAAATCAACTAAGATGGCGACCTCAAAATTTCGCCCAATGGCAACATATCGTGCTGCCGGGGCAATAGGAAACTTTATTTCGCAAAGCGATGGAATAGTATTTATCATGAATGCAAGCGGTTTTTTTACTTCGCCGCCTGTTGCATTCACTGTGGCAGCAGCCCGGATTGATGATTTACAAACGGCGGAAACACTTGCCAGGACAGGAGTTGTAGGTTCAGCAGCAGCAAGAGACATCGTATTCAATGCCGTGCTGGCAGATATGCGAGCCTATCAGAATTATGTCCAGACCCTTGCAGATGCTTTAGGAATCCGATTGAAGGCAATAGCACTTATCAGCGCATCAGGATTTAGCCTGAAAGTGGATGGAGTAACGATAAAAGCTCCGCTGTCGGTAAAAGCGGGTCTTGCGTCAGCAACTGTTATTCTCAATTCAAAAGCTGCACGAAGCAAGGCACAGTATAACTGGCAGATAGGATATGAAGTAGCAGGAGTTGTAATATGGAATGATCTTCCATCGAGCACAAAATCAAAAGTAATTATCGGTTCACTGACTTTGGATGTGCGTACCTTTTTCAGAAACCGCACTCTTACCAAAAATGGTTTGAGCAGCTGGAGCGATGCGGTAACAATTATTCCACAGTAATTGAATTTGCTCCAAAATAAAAAGTCCTCCGATAATTTATCGGAGGACTTTTTTATTGAACTTTGTCAATAATAATGAAACTATTCCACAATTAGTTTTCCTTTAGAGATATTATCTCCTTTTTGCAGGATAATCATGTAAACGCCTTTTGCAATTCCATCAAGATTCATGATGTAAGTATTATCTCCTGAATTTGCATTGATGGTTTCTGATTTTACAATTCTTCCCACCATGTCAATCATCCTGATAATATAAGCACCTTCTTCCATTGATGAGAATGCTATTGTAACCATTCCATTGGCAGGATTCGGATAGACATTGAATGTAGTTGAACCGGTTTCTTCTTCTGCCAGCCTTGCACCAGTGGTTGTGAAAGTCTGGATTGCTGTCCATCCTGAATTTATTGTTCCTGATGTATTGCAATTCGTTTGAATCTGCCAGTCGTAAGTAGTACCCGATGATAATCCGGTAAAGGTATAACTATTTGTTGGAGTAATTGTATGTTGTGTCCAGTTATTAAGTCCATGAACACTGATTCGGATAAAATAATTAAACCTGCACTGTGATTCTATCCAGGTGGCTTTTGCTGACGTTCCGAGAATATTATTGGTACTTAAACTTGTCGGAAGTGCACAGTTGTTCGTAACAGTCTTAGATGCGGTTGTGGTACATCCTGCTGCATTGGTAGCTGTGACCATATAAGTATTTACTGAACTTACCGTTGCTGTCTGAGCACTGCCTCCGCTTGGCGACCATACGTAGGAACTATATCCTGAGGATGCTGTCATAATAACACTTGTAGGAGCAACCTGGGCACAGAAATTATAGTTTTGTGGATTCCCGGTAATGCTCACTGCTGTGAGTGCATGCGCAGTAACAGCAAGTGTTTTAGCGGTACTATTTCCACAACTGTTAACTCCCGAAACTGAAATATTTCCGCTGGTAGCATTGACGGTTACTGTAATACTATTGGTAGTTGATGTTCCTGTCCATCCTGATGGTTTTGTCCAGGTATAACTTGTTGCTCCGGCAACAGGAGACACAGAATACGTTTGGCTGCTTCCCTGGCAAACAGAAGTACTTCCACTGATTGATCCGGGTTGTGCAGGAACGCTTGCGTTTACTGCAACTGCAAGAGTACTTGCAATGCTTGTGCCGCAACCGTTATTAGCAGTAACCGAAATATTTCCGTTAGATGCTCCAACAATAGTTGTTATACTTGTTGTTGTTGAAGTTCCACTCCATCCTGATGGTAATGTCCAGGTATAGCTTGTTGCTCCGCTGACTGCACTGATATGATAAGTCTGGGAAGAGCCAAGGCATACTGAAGTAGTACCTGTAATGGTTCCGGGTTGCAAAGGTGTGACACTTACACTTACTGCTAAAGTTCTTGTTGTATTGCTTATTCCACAGCTATTAACAGATAATACTGAAACATTTCCACCTGTATTTCCGGTGGTAACAGTAATACTTGTACTTGTTGAACTTCCTGACCAACCTGATGGTAAAGTCCACACATAACTTGTTGCACCTGAAACTGCAGTAATAGAATACGTTTGAGTTGCTCCTGAACAAACACTGTTACTGCCTGATATTGGTCCGGGAGTATTAGGATTTGCTGTAATGTTAAGTGTTAAAGCTCTGCTTAAACTGATTCCGCATGCATTATTTGCTACTACTGAAATAATTCCGGATGACGTTCCTGAAGTAACTGTAATTGAAGTGGTCGTTGAAGTTCCTGACCAGCCTGAAGGTAATGTCCAGGTATAGCTTGTAGCACCGCTAACTGCAGCAATTGAATAGGTCTGTGTTGTTCCGCTACACATTGTCGTATTCCCTGTTATCAGTCCGGGTCGGGAAGGATTAGTTAATATGGTTACTGCCAATACTCTTTGAATGCTGTTACCACAGCTATTTGAAGCTCTTACCATGACGTTTCCACTTGAACTTCCTGTTGTAACAGTAATACTTGTAGTTGTTGATGTACCTGTCCATCCTGAAGGTAAGGTCCATGTATAACCAGTTGCATCGCTTACCGCTGCTATTGAATAGGTTTGGGTACTGTTGTGACAAACACTATTACTTCCTGATATCACTCCGGGTTGAGGAGGCACTCCGGTATTTACTGTAACAGGCAATGTACTTGAAGTACTGCTTCCGCATGCATTGTTTGCTATTACACTTACATTACCACTTGTGTTTCCTGAAACAGTTATAATGCTAGTTGATGTTGAAAATCCACTCCAACCTGAAGGTAATGCCCAGGTATAGCTTGTGGCTCCGATAACAGGGGAAATAGAATATACGTTCGAACTTCCATGACATATTGTCGTATTTCCTGTTATAGAACCCGGTTGTGATGGCGGACCCCCTGTAACTGTTACAGTAAATGAACAGGTAGCAGTATTTTCACCTAAATCTGTAGCTATAAATGTATTAATAGTTGAGCCAATAGGGAATGCTGAACCACTTGTTAATCCTGCGGTTTGAGTTAAAGAAGCAGCATAAGAAAAGATTACATAACCATTACCTGTACCTACTCCGGCAATATTGGATTGATTGGATCCGGAATTATAAGAACCTGCACCACCACCGGGAGCTCCCCAGGTATAAGTATAATAATCCCAATCACCGCCACCACCACCAGAATAACCACCACCACCGCCGCCGCCATTACCTGAACTTCCAGCACCACCATAACCTCCAATTCCCCCATAACAATAGGCTCCTGGAGCTCCACCATTTGACGGGCTAAATCCACCCGTAGTTCCACAGTAATAATAATCGCCGCCACCGTTACTTAGCCAACCTGCACCGCCGCCGCCATAAGAACCACCAGCTCCACCATCTCCATTAGTTCCACCTGCCCCGCTAAAATACTCTCCTACGCCTCCATTGGTGCCATTAACACTGGTAACTGCATCAAAGCCATTGGCATAACCGGCACCACCGCCACCACCGGCAGCAAGTAACAGATTATTAGCCATATTAACATCAGTAGATACGAATGTTCCACCGCCACCTCCGGCAGCTCCATTATAATCGTGGTCGTCCCCACCTTTCTGACCAATCAACATATAAAGTGTTTCCCCAGGAGTAACTGAAAAAGCACCAGACATTGAAGTTCCTTTTCCACCGGTTGTGATATAATACTGATTTTCGTTTCCTCCTTCTGCACCAACCCCGGTAATAGTTAAAGTATTTACTAAGGCTGGAACAACATAAGTTTGAATGGAGCCTGTGTAATTAAAAGTTTGATAAAGACTGAGGACGCAATTATCGGTTATTGTTGGAAGGTTATAAGTTACCACTGCAGAACAATTTCCGACATCAGTATTTACGCTAACATCAGAAGGGCATGTAACAACAGGAGGTGTAATATCGTTAACAGTAACTATAAAAGAACAGCTGCTTGCATTTCCATTAACATCTGCAACTGAAAATATATTAGTTGTAGTACCAACAGGGAATGCAGAACCACTTGTCAATCCTGATACCAGGGTAAGAGAGCCACCAAAGTATGAAATAATTACAGAACCATTTCCTGTTCCAACTCCGGCAATATTATTTTGATTAGTGCCGCCATTATAAGAACCTCCCCCTCCTCCATAAACACCCGAAAAATAATTATAATAAGACCAATCGCCACCACCGCCACCTGAATATCCACCGCCACCGCCACCACCTTCAGCGGAACTTCCACCACCGCCATAACCACCTGCTCCTCCCTGACATTGTCCACCTCCATTCCCTCCATCGAATGGGCTAAACCCTCCTGTGTTTCCACAATTATAATTATCATCACCTCCATCACTCAGCCATCCTGCTCCGCCACCACCATAAGAACCTCCCGAACCTCCGAAACCTCCTGTTCCACCTGATCCGGTTCCGTTATCACCATTAGGGCTTCCATCATTACCATTAGTAGTTGTATTTGCATTATTGCCACCATCAGCACCGGCACCGCCGCCACCGCCTGCAGCAAGTAAAAGGCTACTTGTAAAGCTGGAGTCACTTGTTACAAAAGTTCCACCACCTCCTCCGGCTGCATAATAATAACTACTAGCATTATCTCCACCTTTTTGCCCTACCATTAAATATAGAATTTCACCAGTGGTTACGGTAAAACCTCCGGAAACAGAAGCCCCCGCTCCTCCGGTTTTGTTCCAATAATAATAAGAATCATTTCCACCGGCAGCACCAATTGCTGTAATAGAAAGAGAAGTTATTCCATCAGGTACTGTAAAAGTTTGAATAGAGCCTGTATAATTATATGTTTGAAATGTTCCGAATTCACAAATAGCGGTTGCAACAGGATTAGCATAAGTTACAATTGCACTGCAATTATTCAAGTCATTATTCACAGTAATATTAGAAGGGCAATTACTTATAACCGGAGGTTGGTTATCAATGACAATAACATTTTGAGAACAGGTTGATGAATTTCCTGTATTATTAATTGCTGTCCAGATTACATTAGTTGTACCTGCTGGGAATGTTGTTGAATTATAATTATTAGTGAAGCTTACTATAGGGCCACCGGTGCAATTATCTGTTGCTGTTGGAGTACCAATGTTTACGTTACTTGCCGAACATAAGCCCTGATCCATATTAACTGTAACATCAGAAGGGCAAGTAATGACAGGGTTTTCTGTAACAATTACATTCTGAGAACAGGTAGCTGTATTTCCGGATAAATTTGTAACAGTCCAGGTTACAACAGTGTTTCCCATAGGATAAGTTGAAGGTGCATCATTTGACACTAAAAGAGCATTTTTACCACCAACCCAGTTAGAAGTAGAACCTGTTAAAGCAAAATTAGTAAGTGTACCATTATTACTATTTCCTGAAGCATCGTTCAAAGTTGTAACTCCTGTATTATTTCCACCCGCTGTTCCCTCATCAAAATGATAAAGAGCAACAAGGCCTGTCTGTGCACCAATTTCAATATTCATATTGGCTTGTATGTCGCCTTGCGACCTGGCTATATTCCAAATTCGTACTTCATCAATATTTCCATTAAACACTTCATTTTGATTATTTGTAGTTCCTATAGTCATATTATTTGTAAAAGGCACATTATGACCGCTCGGGTTATCGCTTCCTGCAAGGGTTCCATCAAGATATATATTTCTTACACCGGTTCCATTATCATAAGTTGCAGCTACATGATGCCACGCATTTGATAAGTCGGCGGTAGTAACTACTAAATCATTACCCCACCAGTAATTATCAATTCCATTATTTGTTAATCTCAAAGCATTCGTCTGGTTTCCACCACCCCAGTTTCCCCAACCAACAATCCCCTCTGTCCCCATATTGTTTGCATATATCCATGCTTCAATGGTGTAAGAAGAATTACCGGATGGTATATTTGAATTGGAAGAAACATCAACGTAATCATCATTGTATATATCAAAATTCAATGCATTGTTTATAATGCTGCAATTATCGCTTGCAGTCGGATTTGATAAAGTAGTTATACCATAACATTGACCTATAACATTAGTGATACTTAAGTCAGATGGGCATGTAATGGTAGGAGGTGTTGTCTCATTAATTGTAACTGCAAAAGAACAGGTGGCTGAACCACAGCTATTTGATGCAGTAACAGTAACTGTAGTAGTTCCTGCATTGAATGTTGTTCCTGAATTCTGTGAATAAGTAATTGTTGCTCCATTACTGGCAGTTGCCGGAGGATATTCAATTACCGCACTGCAATTATTTCCCGACAAATCATGTATAATATTTGAAGGACATGATGTTATTTCCGTTGGAGAAGTCACTGTAACAGTAACTGATGAACTGCCTGTGCATCCACTGTTATTGGTTCCAACTACATTATAAGTTGTAGTTGAGCCCGGAACAACTATCAGGTCTTGTCCATAATAAGATGAGATAGAGTTTTCAACTGTGGTTCTATCACTATTTGAAAGGACAGAACCAAAAATCATAACATTTGAAAAATCACAATCAGACATTTCGCTCCCATTAAAACCACCATTCAGTTCAATTCTGTTCGGACCTGAAACTCCTCCTGAATTATTAAATAATAACGCGCCGTTTTTATATATTTGGGATGATGACCCATTTGATGAGCCTGAATAAACATAAAAAGAATCATCAGCAGCAGGATGGCCCGGATTAGTTGTTATCCAACCGTCAAAGTATGCCTGATCCTTTGCACCTCCCCAGAATCCTAATAACCAGTTATTATTTATTGAGGATAGAACCCTTTGCCTGGATCCTCCTGTTTCTCTTGCCCCGTAAACTACTGTAAAAGGGGGAGTATAATTAGCATAATTAACCATAAACTGAGAAGTATTAAAATGCAACGTTGGTTCACCATTCAATCCACTTGATACATATAACGGTTGATTACTGGTATTTCCTTGTGTAACATCACCTCCATTACCTGATTGATCATATAATATAGTGCAATAACCATCTGAACCGTTTAGCCAGGTGGCTATAGTTGCAATATCCAGGTTATTTCCTGAGAATCCAAAATCCATGGTGGCATTGTCAAATGAACGTCTTAACTGCAACGCATTCCCATTATAACTGCTGTTCAGTTTTTTCAGACCGACAGCCAGGGATGCACCATTCACGTTATCAAGAGGAACAATATTTTCGTAATTATTCCAAACATAATTATTGGCACCTGAAGCAGATAATGTAACAGTTTGTCCTAAACAAATTGAAACATCACTCCCTGCACTTACGGTTGGCGAGGCATTAACTGTCACAACTTGCGATGCTGTTGCAGTACAACCGAATCCATTAGTTGCAGTAACCGTATATGTACCGGACGAGAAAACTGTTATTGTTTCATTTGTACTATTGTTGCTCCATAAATATCCGCTATAACTTCCTGCATCAAGAGTAACAGAACCTCCCGTGCAAAAAGATGTTGCTCCATTTGGTGTAATAGCAGGAGTAGGATCATTATCAGTTACAGTTAATGAAGCACTTCCTGTGCATCCATTTCCATTTGTTATAGTAACACTATAAGTTCCGGTAGCTGTCACCATCCTGGTTTGATTTATTGAAGCATCATCCCAAACATAACTTGTATATGAACCTGCATCTAATAGTTCACTGCTACAAAAAGTCAACCCACCGCTAATCGAAGGTGTAGGGCTGGAATTTATAGTTATCGTTGTTGACGCTGTTCCTGAACATCCGTTTCCATCAGTAACGGTTACATAGTAAGTCTCTGAAGTATTAACAAATAATGTTTCATTTGTAGAGTTATCACCCCATATATAAGAAGAATATGAACCAGCATCAAGTGTTCCGGAAGTGCAGAAGCCGGGACCACCTGATATAGTTGGTGTCGGATTAGGATTCACAGTTACATCTATTGAATTGGAAGGAGCAGATGAACAACCATTACTAATTGCTTCACAAGTATATGAAGCACTTGTGCTTGCGGTATATGTATCTGATGTTGCTCCTGATATAGGGCTGTTATTATTATACCACTGTATAGGTCCTAAAGCGGGAGTGACATCAGTTTTAAAATCAAGCCTGAAATTATTATAATTAAGTCCATAGCCTGTTGCAAAATAATTTCCATAATTTGTATTGGTATTAAGAACCAGCTCTACACTATTTCCAAGAATTTGAAAAGTATAGTTAGAACCTGTAGTTAAATTAAGCCCAGTATTGTAGGGTATATTAAGCGTAGTAAATGCATTACAAACATTAATGGAATAAGCAGAAGTATAAAGCAAGGTACCACCGGTACCAATTCCATTATAAATATTTAAAGTCACCGTTTGATTCAGGCAATTGTTTGCAAAGATTTCTATTCCTGTTGTTATACCCGAAACAGTAGGGACAAATGACTGCCAATGTTCATTTGCAATTACTCCGACAGATGCAGTTGTTTGAGATATATCGGTTACCGGGTTATAAGAAACGGTCAGATTTACGCTTCCCCCAGGGCAAAGCGATGTTGAACCTCCTGCGGAAATTGATGGAACGGCAGGAGTAGTATACACTGTTATACTTGATGAAGCAGTACCTGTACATCCAAATGAATTGGAAACTGTAACTGAATAAGTACTTGTTGAAGTTGCATTTATTGTTTGAGTTGTTGCACCTGTATTCCAGCTATAACTGCTATATCCACCACCAGCATCAAGTGTTCCGGAATCACAGAATGTAGGTCCGCCTGTAATTGATGGTGTCGGATTTGGGTTAACAGTTACATTTGCTGTTGCTGTGCCGGTACATCCGTTACTTGCTGTTCCTGTTACAGCATAGGATGCTGAAGATAGCGGAACAAAAGAAACACCATTAGAAATACCCCCAGTCCAAGTATAAGACACCGCTCCTGTTCCTGATAACGTTGTTGAATTTCCTGAACAAACGGAGGTGTTACCTGTAAAACTTACATTAGGCAGAACAGAAATATATTCTTCAAAATCAAGAGAGAAGAAAGTTCCATAATTACCAACATAAGCCCAATATAAACGCCCTGTAGGATCAGGATGAGCATTACATCCATAAATAATGGTGCCTAAATTTGAATTCACTTCAATGGTGTACATTTGTCCTGACGTAAGTAAAGGCATGGTTGAAATTGTAAAATCATTCCATCCTGAATTGAAAGTTTCACCGCTGGAAAAAAGCACTGTCCCATTTACATCGGGACCATTCAAAATAACAATTGAACCGCTGCCTCCTGATTGAAATTTAAGGCTTATCTTCATCAGGTTTCCTGATGTTCCAGCCGTAAATGTTTGAGCAACATAATAGCCACCTGTGTTCCATGTGTTGTCAGTGCAGGTAACAGATTGGTCGAGCACTAAAGGGCATTGTGCCATTGCGCCTTGCCCTAGCATAAATAGCATGCTGAGCGTTAGAATAATTTTGTTTAGATTTTTTTTCATTGTTTTTAATTTTAATTGAATATGATTTTTAATAATTTTTATTAGGGTTAATTTAATTTCAGATCAGTATAAATTGCTTTTTGCAGAGTTCGCATTCATAGTTTTTAGATTTTACTTTTCCCAGGGTTAACATATTTATGATTTTTACAGTGTTTGATTTTTTTTCTATCAATTTAAGCGTTCCCCCACAATTGTTGCAATTAATTCCTGCAATCGTTCGATTAATAATTATTTTATCTAAGTCTAATAATGCCATTGCGGTTGCAAGTATATATCAGAAAATAAACGAAATCAAAAAAATGGGATGAAAGTATGTTTTCGAGGGATGAAAACATGGAATTATGGGAAGTGAAAATTTTTTTCATTGTTTTTAATTTTAAGAATATGACTATTTATTGACTGCAAATTAAAGTTAAGTCCATTCATCCGTTTGCAATCATTGTATGAACGGTAGCTTTTTAATTTTTAACGGTGAGGATGACCGTAGGAATGGAATCGTGTATATATCTTAACTATATAGCAAAACACTTACTTTTGCCAATTCCTTCATGTAGGAATCGAAAATGGAATGTGTTTTATTTTTTTATTTGTTGCGGGATGATAACCCGAAAGCCCCTATCAGATTTATGAAATACCCAAGCGTTTCATCAGCTCTTCCCTAATGTCTTTAGAAACAGGGATCGAAGTTCCTTTTATTTTTACTTCGGTTATATTCAAAGTATCTACCTGCTCAATATTAATAGCATAGCGTCGGTGAACACGCATAAAAAGTAAAGGAGGCAGTGTTTCCAGAAATTCATTGAAAGGAGTTCTGATAAGATGTTTTTTATCATGAGTCAAAAAAACAGTAACATAATTATGGTCACTTTCAAGGTATAAGATATCCCTATATACTATTTTATGAAAATGATAGCCGTCTTTTATAAACATAGTATCCTTATTTTTATAAGAAATCATCCTATCAGAAACCTGCTTTTCCTTATTTCCAGTGAAGTTACTGAACGCAATTTCGATTGCTGCAAATAATTCTTCCTTGGTAAATGGTTTAACAATATATGCATGTGGTTTCACCTGCTTGGCACGTTCAATTGTAATTATATCCGTATTTGCTGTAAGAAAAATGAACGGCAGCTTGTATAATTCGTTTACCTTTTCCGCAACATGAATGCCATCTTTTTTACCTGAGAGATTGATGTCAACTAATAAAAAATCCGGTTTATCATTCTCCAGCATTTCAATAGCTTCCGTATAGCTGATTGAAGGTCCGCAATGCTCATAGCCCAATTCATCCAAAGAATTAATAATGGTTCTGGCTATTATTAGTTCATCCTCTATTATTCCAATTTTAAGTACCGGCATCTTTTATTCCTCCTTCTTTCTTGTTTCTCTGTTAGCAAAGGTAATAATAAAAAGACCTCCATTTTTATATTCATATTTTATTTTTCCTCCTATTTGTCTGCAAAGATCATATATTAATTGCATTCCAAGCGATTTAGCTTTTGTCAAATCAAAACCAACGGGCAAGCCAGGTCCGTTATCAAAATAAGTTAATTCGTATTTACCATTATGTAAAATGGATGCTTCAATGTTAATTTTTCCACCGGATTTAGTATTGAAAGCATACTTAAAAGAGTTAGTAAGCAACTCGTTTAATATTAATCCAAATGGAACAGCTGTATCAATATCTAATTCTGTTGTTTCTGGTATAGTAAACGTGACTTCAACCAATTGTTTTTCTTTTTGAAATACTTCAGATACCTGCTCACATAAGCTCCTTACAAAACGATTCATATTAATACTGCTCAGGTTTTCAAACTGGTAAAGGTTCTGATGAATAAGAGCCATACTGTGAACACGGCTTCTTCCCTCAGTAAGTGCATTTTTTGCGGTTTCATCATTCAGTGTTTTTCCCTGAAGTTCAAGTAACCCCGAAATTACCTGTAAATTATTTTTTACTCGATGATGAATTTCTTTCATCAATACATCTTTCTCTTTTAACAATATTTCTTTTTCTCCAAGCGATTTTTGTAATTGTAATGTTCGATCCTTTACTTTATCTTCGAGTAATAAATTTGAAAGTTTAAGTTGCCGGGTACGCAAACGAAAAATAAAGATAACCAGCATTGCAACAAGGAAAATAAGGAAAACATAAAACCACTTTGTTCTATTAAAAGGGATAATAACTTCCAGTGGAATTCTCAATTGCGAAGTACTCCATGTTCCCTGAATATTCTGTGCTTTAACTCTTAGGGAATAGTTTCCATAAGGTAATCCGCTAAGGCGAATGGAGTTTTCATTAATATAATTCCAATCATTTTCTAATCCTTCAATCATATATGCATAATGATGTTTGCCGTTTTCAAAATCAAGTAATTGAAATTCAAGAGTAAAGAAATTATCGCCTGGGTTTAAAGTGATGGAATTTGACTTATTAAATTCATTAGTTTTGTCGAGGAGCTTATTTTCTTTTCCAATAAATTTATTAAAGGAAATTACTCTCAAAGAGGTATTAACAGATGATGAATCTGCCCAAAAATCCCTAGGATAAAAAGCATTAACTCCTTTCAACCCGCCAAAAAACATCCTTCCGTCTTTTGCTTTAAAATAACTTATACGATTGAATTCATTATCTGTAATACCATCTGCTGTTGTAAATATCTTTACAGAATTATTATTCCTGTCAAATCGAATAATACCGTATTCAGAACTTATCCATAAAAATCCTTTTTCATCGTCAAGAATGGCATACAGAACATTAGAACTAAGTCCATCAGCTACTGTATATTGTTGAAAAGAATTCATTTTTCTGTTCCATTTTATTAAACCAGCACCATTAGTTGCAATCCAAAAATTTTCATCATTGTCTTCATAAACATAATGAAAATCATCGAAAGGAAGTTTATGGTCCTTCTCCTTTGCTTTCGAAGAGTAATTTGAAATGACACAATCATTTGCATTTATATCAAACAAACCAGAATTGGTAACTGCCCATAACTTACCATCTGAGCTGTAAAAAAATTGGTAAACCCAGCATTTAGGGCTTTCATCCTTATTACAATAATATACTTTACCAAAATGATCTCCATATAATTTACTCAAACCAAACACATTGCCTGTTATCAATGATCCTGTCTTGGTTTTTATTCCCGACCACAGGGCAGATTCTTCATCTTCAGGAAATATTTTAACTCCATTTTCAGGATAATAATACCTAACTAGAGTAGATAATTTACCTGTAATCCAAAAATATTTTCCATCGAAATAAAATCCATCTTCTGATGAAGCCTGTTCCCTGTTATTCAGAAGTTTTGTATAGACATGTAAGCCCGAATGATTATCTTTTATATGATAAAACCCTGCCCACGAATTAATAAATACATCTGTAGAATCTGCATATATACTTCTAGTTTGATATGCGGTAGCTACATTTACTTTTATTTCGTCTGGGCTAAGAAAATGCGTAAAATGATTTGGTTTTACCGTCACAGAATAAATTCCCAGGCTGGTGCAAATCCAATGTTTATCTCCAGTCGCGGTAAAATAATCATATATAAAAAACTGGTTGTTTTCTTTTAGTTTAAGTGTATCAATTAGCGTTAGATATTGACCACCATCAAATAACACTATACCTTTTTTATTTTGAAAAATAATGGTGTTGCCACTTTTTATATCATTCAAAGTTTGAATATAACTATCACTGCCATCAACGCAATACCCATTATCAAATAACTGGTTGTTCAGTGGTTTTGTATTTCCATCAGGAAACAATTCTAAAAATGATGGCTTTGGAACTAATTTACCTTGAATATAACGGGTAGAGGCAGTGACATAAGTTTTTCCATTAGCAGCAAATCCCAAAGGCAATAAACCATAAACATTGGTGAGGTTATAATGTGTGGAATTCCATTTACCATTGGTTTTCAATTGAAATGTTTGCTCTTTATCATCTGAAAATATCAATAAATCACTTTTAAAATAAATGCCATAAGCAAAATAGGTATTGATGTTATTATCCGAAAATATTTTTGTAAAACCAACCTTCTTCGAATAATAATAAATTTCTTTTGTTTTGTGACCTGAAGAAGTAACTATTGCGAGTTCATTTCTTTCATTTGAAGTAACTGC
>Ga0207096_1127_pt1 | contig 14248 bp, 12 predicted proteins | sample Alteio_BWMinHeat_86_FD_153547 | JGI IMG/M metagenome (GOLD analysis project Ga0207096, IMG submission 153547) | Enriched cells from forest soil in Barre Woods Harvard Forest LTER site, Petersham, Massachusetts, United States -... | ecosystem: Environmental > Terrestrial > Soil > Temperate forest >...
ATAATATCAGTCATCATACCTTGCTCACTATTAAACAAAATCTTTTTTGGGCATTCTTTTATAATGTGATTGCCATTCCGTTTGCTGCATTTGGATTTCTTAGTCCGATGATTGCTGCCTTGTCAATGGCATTTTCGGATGTTATTGTTGTCGGGAATTCATTACGATTAAATTTAAAAAGAATCTTTTCATAAATCCACATCCTGTTGAAACTCCCGAAACTAATTAACCACGTAAGCAGCTTCCAGTTCTACCAGGTATTTCGGTATGGCGCACTTATTATAATCAGTATTCTATTTGCAAAAAGCCATCTAAGCATTGGAGAAATTGGTAACTATGAAACTCTGATGCTGATATCAAGTGCTGTTAGTTCTTTCTGGGTGGCAGGTTTGATGAACTCCATGTTGGCACTATATAAACATGAAGAAAATAAATCCTCATTCTTTTTTAATTCCTTTCTCCTGATATTAATTTTCAATTCCATAGTTGTTCTTTTGATGATTGCTTTCAAAACAAACATTCAAGATATAGTTCAGCAAAAGGAGATTCCTTATTATAATCTTCTTCTGATATTTATTTTCCTCAATACCCCATCCTTCCTCATCGAACATATTTTATTATTAAAGAAACAATCACACGCAATAATTATTTATGGAATCGTAATCTATACAGTGCAGGTGATCATTGTAGTTGCTCCAATATTCTTTGGTTATTCCATTGAGGCAAGTATTTATGGTTTGATAATCGTTTCCATAATCAAGCTAATTATTCTTTTTTATCTACTCATCAAGAATTCAACATTTGAGATTCATGGAAAGGCGATGAACAAACATCTTCAGTTCGCTGCTCCATTGATGGCATCTTCTTTATTCAGTGGCTCGGCAGATTATATAGATGGGATAATAGTTACTAAGAATTTTGATTCATCTACATTCGCTGTTTTCAGATATGGAGCACGCGAATTACCTTTCACTTTATTAATGGCTAATGCAATGAGTGTGGCATTGGTGCCTGTGGTTGCATCGGGATTATTAGAAAACTCATTGAAGGAAATTAAACAGAGGTCAACACGATTGATGCATCTTTTGTTTCCTGTTACCATTGTGTTATTGTTAGTCAGTAAATGGTTGTACCCAATTGTTTTTAATCCAAAGTTTCAAGGGAGTGCAGATGTGTTTAATATTTTCCTCATGCTGATTATCAGCAGGATGATTTTCCCGCAAACTATTTTAATTGGCTTAAGAAAGACAAGGATTATTATGATGGCTGCTTTTATCGAGATGATTATAAATATTGCATTCAGTTTAATCCTTCTTCAGTATTTTGGTTTGATGGGAGTGGCTTATGGAACCATCATCGCTTACTTCTCTGAGAAACTGATATTGTTGTTTTATAGTTATTACATCCTCAAAATAAAACCTAAGGATTATATTCCAATAACAATTCTGACGGCTTATTCTGCCATCCTGATTATTTGTTATTTCCTTGTGGAGAAGTATTTTTAATTATCAATTGCAAGTTTCCTGACAAGGACTTGCTTGTCGGTAATCAATCTTACAAAATAAATTCCGTTTCTAAGTGTTGAAGTGTTTATCTCAGTTAATGAAACACCTTGAGGAATATTTTCGGAATGCATCAATCTTCCTTTCACATCAATTATTTCAAGATTTGTTGAGGTATTATTATTTATTCTGATGAAGAAACTGATACTTGCCGGGTTGGGATAAATCGAAATGTCTTCATTGGAATTGATTGTTGAAATACCCACTGTGTTGCAGGGAGGGCTTGGAGAAACGGTTAATCTTCCACCCGAAGTACTTCTTGCCATTGCAGGATTTGTTCCTGTTCCTAATGGAATCGGTTCGCCGACTGTTGGAGGGAATGGGGACGTGCTCCAGAAATCAGAAAAGGAAGTTCGGTAATAAGAAGTATCGGTTAAATTTGTTGTTCCTGCAGGTGTTATCGTGCCCAGAATATTATTTCCATATTCGAAATGATTTATCCCTGCCAATGAATATAATCCATGAAGGAAGGCATTATCGGTGGTTTCATTGCCAACAAAATTTAATGTGTCGGAGAGGACTGAAGCACCCGGCGTCATTAGAATTCCATATAAGGCAGCACGGTTTCGATAGAAGGTTGTGTAAGGTCCGGTTGGTCCCCAGGTGGAATCTACCGAAATATTATTTACAATATTTCCTTCAAAGAGATTTGCAAAACCATAATGACCGTGACAAACTATATCGGCACCAAAATCATGAATGTTTTCGGAGCGATAACCGTTATTTGCATAATTATATCCTGCCACATTTCCATTGGCTCCTTGTTTGCAAATGATGGAGTGGCGGAGGTGATTGAAGATATTATTTTCGACTAAACATTGTCCGCTGTGCTGAATCATCATCACTCCATAACCTCTTGTAGATGCGCCATCATAAGCTGATGCATCATGAAAATAACAACCTGTAACCGAAATATTCGAACTCACATTTATCGTCACATGGGCACCCATTGCATGAGCACTCTCGACACCTTTCACCCAGCAATTAACTGCATTCAGAAAGTTGATGGTATATCCTCCCGAAAGCGGCAGACTGTCGTTTCTGTAAATCCTGATATCCTCAATCCCGACAAAAACCCTTGGTGTAAATTTCCTTATCACAGGATTTAAAGACGGAGTATATGTTATCCTTAATGGATTTTGAAACGTCAGATTATTGCCGTTGATTCCAGTTATCTGAACCAATTGCCCCACACAATTCACAGCCCAGGCTGCAGGCACCGTATTCCAGGCACCGTTGGTTTCTTTTATTTCTGCCCAATCGCCGATATTATAACCGGTGACACTATCTAATGTAACCACATTGGTATCTTTCGAGAAACCGGCAAGAATATTTTGAAAAGCTCCATTATTAATTCCGATAGCATCAATACAATCATATCCGGTGCTGGTCATTTGAAAAGTAAACAGGGTAGAATCATTGCATTCCCCTCGAAGAATTACACTGTCTGGCAAAGTAAGCGGCGACTTGATAAGATAATTTCCGGGAGGGAAATAAATCACTCCGGCATGACCGCCCAATGAACTTATCATGTTTGTTATCGCACCATAATCATCGGTAACGCCATCGCCATGTGCACCCAAAGCCATTGCATTCAGTACGTTGGGGATAATTGGATTGGTTTCAAAACTCCCTGCACCGCTCCACAGCACTCTGCGGCTTGGGATTATTGTTTGTGAGAAACTGTTAATCGTTAATAATGTAATTGCTGATAGTAAGAAGATTTTTCTCATTTTGGTTTAGGTTTTTGGTTTAGGGTGGTAAAAGTAAGGAATATTTATTAATTCTTTCCCTGTTTATTTTGTTTTTATACTAATTAAAAAATCTTTGTGATATTCCGAAGGATTACAAATACATCGCATCGGAGAGGTTGTATCAGAAAGTCAGATAATATCAGTTCGGGCAAAATAAGCCAGTGCCTGAATAATCGGTAAAAAAGCAGCCGGTGAATTATTGAATTCATCGACTGTTTTTTTATTAAATAATCCAAAAAGACATAAAACTCCTGTTGATTCGAATATTCCCCCTGAAGATTCGAATAAACCCCGTGATGATTCAAATAAACCCCGTGATAATTCAAATAAATCCCGTGAAGATTCAAATAAACCCTGTGAAGATTCAAATAAACCCCGTGAAGATTTGAATATTCACCGTGTTTATTCGAATATTCACCCCCCGAATGTCTCCTTCAGATTTTCTGATTATAGGTCATTTTAATCATTTCCCCGTTGTAAAACCCGTTTTTAAGGCAATTTTCATCCTCCACCCAAAAAATCTTTAAACCCTCATTTCCTCCTCAATCCAAATCTTTTCCTTAATTTTGATGCTTACTATAATATATAGGAGTATGAAAAAGGTGGTTTTTTTGTTGGTGATGATTGAGGTAAATTTATTTGCTCAATCAAATTTGGCAAGGCAATGGGATTATAGGTATGGTGGCGATACATTGGAATTTATAGGAGATTTCAAAAAAACTTTTGACGGAGGATTTCTTATTGGAGGAACAACGTATTCTGATAGTAGTGGAGATATTTCCCAACATTCAAATGGTAATGCTGATTTTTGGATTATTAAAACTGATAATAATGGAATTAAACTATGGGATAAGAGATATGGTGGGTTAAACAACGATAATTTAACCTCTATTCAACAAACAAAAGATAGTGGATTTATTTTAGCAGGATATACAAATTCAGATAGCTCTGGAGATGTTTCCCAGAACTCTCGCGGACTTAGTGACTATTGGATGATTAAAGTGGATTCATTGGGAATAAAACAATGGGATAAAAGATATGGAGGAAATAATCTTGATTTTGCAAATTCAGTAGTTCAAACAAAAGATGGAGGTTATATTTTGGCTGGTGCAACAATGTCGGATTCATCGGGCGATGTATCAGAACCTTCAAAAGGTTATTGGGATATGTGGATTCTTAAAACAGATTCAATTGGAAATAAACTTTGGGATAAACGATTTGGAGGAAATCAAGATGATAGAGCAATTAAAATCATCGAAACAAATGATTCAGGTTTTTTAATTGGAGGATTTACAACTTCTGATAGTTCAGAAGATGTTTCCCAACATACAAGAGGGGGATTTGATTTTTGGATTGTCAAAACTGATTCAATTGGACATAAACTATGGGATAAACGTTTTGGAGGAGGAGGAGGCGATTTACTTGAATATATATATCAGACAGATGATAATGGATATTTTCTGCTTGGAGAAACCCAATCTGATAGTTCAGGAGATGTTTCACATCATATTTTATGTACTTGTGGAGATGAATGGGTAATTAGAATTGATTCTATTGGAAATAAGATATGGGACAATTGCTATGGAGGTACTATCGGTGAAGATGAAGGATTCATTATCAAAACTAATGATGGAAATTATTTATTAGGAATTAATTCTTATTCTCCTGCAAGCGGTGAAAAATCTGAAAACAATTTAGGAGAGGAGCAATCATGGTTATTGAAAATTGACCCATTAGGTAATAAGATCTGGGATAAAACAATTTTAACAACAGGTCATGATGAATATACATTTATTGCTCAGAGTGATGATGGATGTTTTGTTATTGCAAATATGACCAATTCTGGAATTGGAGGATATAAAACCGAACAAAATTGGAATAATTGTCAGATGTGCTACGACTTCTGGATAGTAAAGTTTTGTGATAGTACATTAACTGGAATAGATCAAATATCTAACCCCGAAATCTACCTCTACCCCAACCCCACCACCGGCACCTTCACCCTCACCTATAATTCTCAACTCTCCCTTAAAAATTCACAATTAATCATTACCGATGTTTTAGGCAGAGCGGTTTATTCACAACCAATCAACAACTCAACTCAATCAACCATTAACATCAGCCAATTAAGCAATGGGGTTTATTTTTATCAATTATCAAACGGCAAGGAAACCTGGAGAGGGAAGGTGGTGAAAGAGAATTAGAGATTGTTCATCATTCCTAATTCCTAATTCGTAATTCCTAATTGAATTTCCGTATCTTTGCATCTGAAATAGTTAAAAAAAATGACCACACAAGAAATAAATAAAACCAAACTCAATTTAATAGCCTGGATTCATCAATTATCCGATATGGATTTAATTTCCTTTTTAGATGGATTAAAAAACTCTCGCAGCAAAAAAGATTGGTGGGAGGAATTAACTCCTGCACAGCAAAAGGTTATTCTCAAAGGAATAAAAGATGCCGACAGTGGAGATTTTATTTCATCCGATGAATTTTGGAAAAAGATGAAAGATGCCTAACAAAACTCCTCTGGATGTTGTCTGGACAAACAATTCAATTCTGGGTTCAATAGCTATTAAAAAATATCTTCTTGCAAAGTTTTCAAACAAGGAAGTAACCGTATTTCATTCATTACTCAAAACTTTTGAAAGCGCTGTTTCATTCTTCCCTGAATTATATCCGGTATCAAAGAAAAAAATCAGAAGAGCAGTGCTGAATAAAAATCTTTCTGTTTTCTACAGGCAGAATAAAAATCAGATTGAAGTCCTCGCCGTTCTTGATAATAGAATGGATTTAGCTGAGTGGATTTAATTCTAACTCATAAAAAAATCCCCTCTCGATTGCTCGAAAGGGGATTCCTTATTTTTAGTGAGGCGAGGAATTACATCATTCCACCCATTCCACCACCCATGCCACTCATATCGGGCATTCCACCACCACCACTTTTTTCTTCTTTAATATCTGATAAAACACATTCTGTCGTCAATAACATACCGGCAATAGAAGCGGCATTTTCCAAAGCAACACGGGTTACTTTAGTTGGGTCGATAACACCTGCTGCAAAAAGGTTTTCATAAACCTCCGTGCGTGCATTGAAACCATAATCTCCCTTGCCTTCTCTCACTTTCTGAATAACGATTGAACCTTCGAGACCGGCATTTTCCACAATCTGACGAAGTGGTTCTTCCAAAGCTCTCACAACGATTTTCATACCTGTTGTTTCATCAGCATTAATGCCTTCTAATTTATCAATAGCGGCAATAGCACGGATGTATGCAACACCTCCACCTGCAACAATACCTTCTTCAACGGCGGCACGGGTAGCATGCAATGCATCATCAACACGGTCTTTCTTTTCTTTCATTTCAACTTCGGTAGCAGCACCAATGTAAAGAACTGCAACACCGCCAGCCAATTTAGCCAGACGTTCCTGCAATTTTTCCTTGTCATAATCAGAAGTAGTATTCTCGATTTGAGATTTTATCTGATTGATTCTTCCTGTAATATCAGCCTTTTTACCACCACCATTTACGATAGTTGTATTATCTTTGTCGATAACGATTTTCTCGCATTTACCTAACATCGAAAGGTCAGCATTTTCCAGTTTGAAACCTCTTTCTTCAGAGATAACTGTTCCGCCAGTGAGGATAGCGATATCTTCCAGCATAGCTTTTCTTCTGTCGCCAAAACCAGGAGCTTTAACAGCAGAAACCTTCAACGAACCACGTAATTTATTAACCACCAAAGTAGCCAATGCTTCACCATCTAAATCCTCAGCAATAATCAACATCGGACGACCAGTCTGAACTTGTTTTTCAAGAACAGGCAGCAATTCTTTCATGTTAGATATCTTTTTATCGTAAATCAATATCTGAGCATTTTCCAATACAGCTTCCATTTTGTCGGTATTCGTAACAAAATAAGGAGAGATATAACCCCTGTCGAACTGCATTCCTTCAACCACTTCAACAGTAGTATCGGTACCTTTAGCTTCTTCAACCGTGATAACACCTTCTTTCTTTACTTTTTCCATTGCCAATGCAATTAACTTACCTATTTCAGGGTCATTATTTGCAGAGATGGTTGCCACTTGCTCAATCTGTTTGCTATCGTTTCCAACAGCCTTAGATTGTTTCTTTAAGTTTTCGATAACCTTAGTAACCGCTTTGTCAATTCCTCTTTTCAAATCCATTGGATTAGCACCTGCAGCAACATTTTTCAGTCCGGCAGTTACAATTGCCTGAGCCAAAACAGTAGCAGTAGTTGTTCCATCACCAGCTATATCAGCAGTTTTAGAAGCAACTTCTTTCAACATTTGAGCTCCCATGTTCTCAATAGGATGAGGAAGTTCAATTTCTTTAGCAACAGTAACACCGTCCTTTGTTATAACAGGTGCACCATATTTTTTATCAATGATAACATTACGACCCTTAGGACCTAAGGTTACTTTTACAGCATTTGCCAATGCATCAACGCCTCTCTTTAAAGCGTCGCGAGCTTCGAGGTTAAATTTAATTTCTTTAGCCATTTTATTTTAATTATTTATTTGTTTAACTTAATTTGAGATAGATTAAAGGACTGCAAAAATGTCCGATTCGCGCATGATAAGGTATTCCTTACCTTCAACTGTGATTTCTTGTCCGGCATACTTTCCATAAAGAACAGTATCACCTGCCTTAACGGTTGGTTTGTTGCCTTTTTCATCTGTAGAACTCGTCGAAATGACTTTTCCTTTAGATGGTTTTTCTTTAGCGGTATCAGGAATGATAATTCCGCTAGCTGTTTTTTCTTCTGCCGGAGAAGGTTCAACCAGAACCCTGTTCTGTGTACCGGCAATCGGTGTAATTTTAACTTTACTCATGATTTTAATGTTATTTAAATTAATTTAATTATTAGTTTTTTATTTTTTACGTTCGCCCTTTGGCATATACTGTGCCAAAGGATTTTTTGAAGCAGATGTAAGACAATTTTTCATGTTTTATATAGAATAGCGATAAAGATGACACACTAAGTATGACATCTTGACAAAATTGTTAATTTCTCTTAAATTAAATTATTTACCTGCTGGCTGTGCAGCGTTATCACCTCCTGGAGCCGTGGGTGCTTGCGGTGCCTGTTGATTAGGTGCACCCATTTCCTTAGCTTTCTTTTCAGCAGCCGATTCCGTTTGTTCAGGACCTGCTTTTGTAGGCCTTGAGAAGTTGGTTGCTATACATAATACAACTAAGCCAATGGCAAGATACCATGTTGCTTTTTCGAGGAAATCAGCAGTTTTTCGTACACCCATAACCTGGCTTCCACCAGAAAATCCTGAAGCTAAGCCTCCTCCTTTTGAGTTTTGAGCCAAAACAGCAAGAATTAACAGTACGCAAACGATGATAATTATAATAGTTAGAAAGGTGTACATCTTATTTATTATTTAATATTTCTTCAATTTTTTCAATTTGGGCTGCAAAGTAAACACTTTTTATCGGATATTTCAAGGATAATCTTTTATACATGCTGATTGCCCTTTCAAAATTCCCCTGGTCGAAGTATATTTTCGCCAGCGTTTCAGAGCAAATATCCTCATTTTCCATCACACTTAACTTTGCCATATTAATTGGAGAATAGAACTCCTTTTTCGGCGGTGCCATGGAGGGTTCGGTCTTTATAAACTTCTCAATAATATCCTGCTGAGGCGTTTTTGCCAATGGTTGGGTATCTTTTATTTCAATTGTTTCTATAGGTTGTTTCGCCTTGATTTCAGGTTTATCAGCAGTCTCTTGTTTTGGTTTATAAAGTTTCAACCAATCAGTAAATGAATGTTCTTTTTCAATTTCGGGTATAATAACCTCCTTTTCAACTACCTTTTCTTCTTTTTTCGGTGCTTTTTCTTCAATTTTTACTTTTGTAGGACTTACCTTCTTTGGCTCTTTTATTTTCGGAGGTTCAATAATTTCTTCTTTCTTTTTAACCTCAACAATCTCCTTTTTAGGTTCGATAACAGGTTCCTTTGCCTTAATTTGAATTATTGGCTCAGCAATTTTTATCGGCTCAACAACCATCTCTATTTTCTCCTCAACAATCAGTTTCTCTTCCTTCTTTAATTCAATAGCAATATGTTTTATTGGCTTATAATTAATAAAATCATGAAGCCGTTTCCTATCCGAAAAATAAGTTGCAGTGAGTTTTAATTGAGAATCGAAATAAAAATTCTTCTGTTCATGCAAAGCTTTCGTCAAAAGCAATCGTGCCGTTTGGAAGTATGGAAAAGAATTAGTCAATTCAGTAAATAACTGAATACTTTCTTTATCCAGCAACTCAGGATGTTCGGCATATTTATAGAACTGGTCTTTTTGCATGATTTATTAAAGGGATGGCAAATGTACGGAAATAATAGCTTTAAATTGGAAAATGTACATCCGAAGTTTAAGATTTAAAGGAGAATCCACTCCTTATTTTTCAATCAAATGAGTTTCAAATCTAGCAATCAAACTTAAATAATTGGCAAAGATCCATTCAATTAACAGGTATGAAACCCAGATTTTATAACTGAATCATCATTTTTATACAAATTCCAGAGGCATCCCGCATTTGCAGGATGGCACTGTAATAAGTTACATTGGCATCCTGCATTTGCCCGATGGCATTGCAACATGTTGCAGAGGCATAAAATAATGTGTCTTTTCTCCCTATCATCACCTCCAAAAGAAAATTTTGAAGAGATTTCCATTTGAATCACTCCTTATTATATAGCAAGAAATTTTGAAATTAGTTGTTTGATGATTACCAGTTCACCACCGCCTTATTGAAAATATCCTGAACAATCTGGTCAGTAATGGTAGTTACCAACGAGCTTTCCTGGGAAGCAAAGGAAAGGGTGCTTGGATAATCGGCATATTTTGAGAAACTCGATTCGAAGCTTAATTTATCTTCAACAGTATTAGTAAATTTAACTTTTACAGTTATCGTTAATCGGTTTTGAGCTGCAGTTTGATTTCCCTGGATAGCTGTTGGAAGATTTGAATAATCAGTAATCTGCCCTTCAAACTGAAGATCACCATTTCTATCAACAAAGTTAAGATTTGTTTGAGATAAGAATTTGTCCTTGAGTTTTTCGGTAAAAGTCTGGCTAAGAGAAGAATTTACCAAAGGCGCATAATTGGGGAAATATTGAACTGAAATTGTTTTTGCTTTTGGTGAGATGGATGCACCGGTAAAAGAATAATTTACTTTACAGGAATTGAAAGTAGCCGAAATAAGAATTAATGTCAGAAGAAAAATACCTTGTCTAGTCACTTTGTATCTATATTACTTTTTTCGTTTACCACTCACCATGTTTTCGAGGTTATAATCAATGATGTAGCGATACAAAGTTCGTTCCGAAATTCCTAAATCACGAGCGGTTTTTCTTTTTTCTCCATTGTTTTTCAAGAGAACACTTTTAACATATTCTGCAGATTTTGCTTCCAAGGTCAATGTCTTTTCAGGCACTAGGATATGTTCGTCAATTGCTTTTTGGGATTTTGAAGTTTCTTTTGGAAGATGAATTACAGGATTCAAAACAGATTTATCTTCAATAGGAATTGTCTTCTGTCCGCCATTTCCTGCATTTATATCATGATATAATTGTTTTACCAATTGAGCATTTTCATTATCATTTAGGCTTCCATTTCCTCCGTTCTGAATTAACTCACCAACAACCTGCTTTAAATCATTCATGTCTTTTCTCATATCAAAAAGAACCTTATACAAAAGGTCTCTTTCCGAAAAATCATTTCCTTTATTTCCTCCATTAAACAAAACAGGTAATTTGCTTGTATTATCTGTTGGCAAATATCTTGTCAAGGTTTCAACATTAATTTGTCTGTTTTTTTCTAAGATTGATAATTGCTCCGTCACATTTTTTAGCTGCCTTATATTTCCGGGCCAATAATAATTATTGAGAAGATTTTGAGCTTCTGAATCCAATTCAATTGCGGGCATTCTATATTTCTCAGCAAAATCAGAAGCAAACTTTCTGAAGAGCAGATAAATATCATCCTGCCTGTTTCTTAATGGCGGAATATTTATTGGAACAGTGCTCAAACGATAATATAGATCTTCCCTGAATTTCCCATTTTGAATGGATTCGAGAATATTGATATTCGTTGCAGCCACAACACGTACATCAGTTTTCAATCCTTTTGATGAACCAACCTTAAAAAACTCTCCCGATTCAAGAACGCGCAGCAATCTGACTTGGGTTGATAAAGGTAAATCAGCAACTTCATCCAAAAATATAGTACCACCATTGGCAACTTCAAAATAACCTTTTCGCGCCTCATGTGCTCCTGTGAAAGAACCTTTTTCATGCCCGAATAATTCTGAATCTATGGTTCCTTCAGGAATAGCTCCGCAGTTAATCGAAATATAAGTACCATGTTTTCTTGAGCTAAGCTGATGAATAATTTGCGGAAATGCTTCTTTTCCAACACCGCTTTCACCGTATATCAAAACGGTAATATCGGTTGGTGCAACTTGCATTGCCGTGTTGATGGCAATATCCAACAAGGGCGAATTTCCTATTATACCAAATCTTTGTTTTATTTCTTTTACTGTCATTATTAAAAGCAGCTAAATTTATTTTAGTGGGTTTCCCAATAGCGTTGCCGATGTACAATCCGTTACCAACACATCAACATAATCTCCGGGTTTAAAATTTTCTTTTGGGAAGATAACCACTTTGTTCTGGTCATTCCTTCCTGATAAATGTTCTTTCGATCTTTTTGAAATACTCTCGGCAAGAACTTTATGAACTTTTCCGATGTCTTTTAAATTACTTTGCAAGGAAAGTTTTGCTTGCATCTGAATTATTTCCTGCAACCTCCTTGATTTTATTTCATCAGGAACATCATCCTTATATTGCCTTGCCGCTAAAGTTCCGGGGCGTTCTGAATAAATGAACATGTATGCAAATTCATATCCCACCCATTCCATCAATGATAAAGTTTCCTGGTGCTCTTCCTCGGTTTCGGAACAAAATCCTGAAATGGTATCCGTTGAAATTCCGCAGCCGGGAATAATTCTTCTTATCGCTTCAATCCTTTTCATATACCAATCTCTGTCATAACCTCTATTCATCATTTCCAGAACTCTTGAATTTCCGGATTGAACCGGAAGATGAATATAATTGCAGATGTTCTCATATTTGGCTATTGTTTCCAGCACCTCATCGGTAATGTCTTTTGGGTGTGAGGTAGAAAATCGAACCCTTAATTGCGGACTAACCTGTGCCGCCATTTCAAGTAATTGCGCAAAGTTTACTTTATCCTCCCAGTTATATGAATCAACATTTTGCCCTAATAAAGTCACTTCTTTATAACCTTGATTTACCAAATCCTGAGCTTCGGCAATAATACTTTCAGGATTTCGACTACGTTCCCGACCACGTGTAAACGGAACAACACAAAACGAACACATATTATCACATCCCCTGGTTATCGAAATAAAAGCAGAAATACCATTTGTGCTCAATCGAACGGGAGCAATTTCGGCATAAGTTTCTTCTCTCGACAATAAAACATTAACAGCCTTTTGTCCGCTTTCCACCTTCAGAATCAGGTTAGGTAAATCGCGATAAGCATCCGGTCCAATGACCATATCAACCAGCTTTTGTTCTTCCAAAAGTTTTGTTTTCAATCGCTCAGCCATGCAACCCAAAACTCCTATAATCAAATCAGGATTATTCTTTTTTGCTGATTTAAAATCTCTTAATCGCGTCCAAATCCTTGTTTCGGCATTATCTCTTATTGCACAAGTATTCAGGAAAATAACATCCGCCTCCTCAACTTTATTCGTGGTCGAAAATCCATTTTCACTCATGATGGATGCAACAATCTCGCTATCTGAAAAATTCATGGCGCACCCATAACTCTCGATATATAATTTTCGGTTTTGCGGTTTATCATCCCCAATTATCAAAACTTCACCTTGGCGGCTTTCGTCTAATAGTTCATTAAAATCCAAATCTCTTTTCATATATATTTATAAAGACGTATGAACTGCAAATTTAGTCTATTTCTCTGACAAAATATCAGTCGGAGGGTAGAAACGTGGAAATTTTGTCAAATTTAGTCTTTTGTTATTAATGATAATAATCACTCCTATATAATAAGGTATAGAATCAGAAAATCGAACTCGAATAATAGACTGTTATTAAATTTTACATCTAAAAAACTACAAAATTCACATAAATTGATGGTTTTATTAGTCCAACTGAGGGTGCAGTTCGTCCAACTGAAGGTGCAATTACTCCAACTGCAGGTGCAGTTGTGCCAACTGAGGGTCCAGTTGCGCCAACTGAGAGTTCAGTTACGCCAACTGAGGGTTCAGTTCCACCAACTGAGGGTTCAGTTACGTCAACTGAGCTTGCAGTTCCACCAACTGAGGGCTCAGTTATGCCAACTGAGGGTGCAGTTACACTAATTGAAGGTGCAGTTTTATCAAATAAACACGAAAAAGCCCTTCGAAAATCATTCCGAAGGGCTCTTTGCTTATAAATTTTATGAATCGGATTTTATCTTAACAAAGTCACGGTTCCGGTTTTGGTGTGATTTTGTAATTCAACATTGTCATAGGTTTTATAATCGATGCGATAAACATAAACTCCTTGGTTTGCAGGGATGCCATTGATGGTTCCATCCCAACCGGTGCTGATATCTGTTGATTCAAAAGCCAAACTTCCCCATCTGTCATAAATAGACATGTGGAATTCGACAGCGCCATTGCAATAGGCCATGAAAGTGAGATTTTTATTGTTGATACCATCTGGCGAAAATGCACTCGGCACATATAAATCGGAAGGGCAGAATTCAGTAACCATCTTTATACTGCTACCTGTGCATCCATTTGAATCGGCAACCTGGCAAATGTATCTTCCGGGTTGATGAATAATAATAAAATGCG
>Ga0207096_1129_pt1 | contig 14095 bp, 14 predicted proteins | sample Alteio_BWMinHeat_86_FD_153547 | JGI IMG/M metagenome (GOLD analysis project Ga0207096, IMG submission 153547) | Enriched cells from forest soil in Barre Woods Harvard Forest LTER site, Petersham, Massachusetts, United States -... | ecosystem: Environmental > Terrestrial > Soil > Temperate forest >...
GTATGAGGCGTGGACACTCATTCCGGCACGTATTGTCCACATTGAGGACGACGAACAGCGAATTCGTCGAATGCTGGAGGAAAACTTACTACGTGAAGATCTCAATCCTGTGGATCTCTCACGATATCTTTGCCAGCTAAAGGACTTATATGAAAATGCTCACCCAGAGGCCAAGCAGGGAAAGGCTCCAAAGAAGAAGAAGGGGAAAAAGGCCGGGAAGGCTGGTCCTCCGACAACGCCCAGTTTCGCGGATTACTATGCCAACATCTTAGGCCGATCAGCCAAGAGCATTTACCAATATCTAAAGCTTCGAGACCTCTCGGAAGAGGACAGGCAGTTATTGGCAAACGAAGAAATCACGCTTACGCAAGCCATCCACAGATTACCAAAGAAGAATAAGAGCAAGAAAAAACCAGACGATTCGTCCACGGATGATGATGAGGAAGAAGAGATTGACGAAATAGACGCAGAGGATAGCGAGGCCGACAACGAGGAGGCTTCATCCGGGCGAGGAGGCACGGGCCCCGCAGCCGCGAAACCAGCGGGAGGCAAAGGAGGCCAACCGGGTAAGGGCCCCGAGGCCAACGATGTGATTTCCAAATTGGATACCATCTCGGAATACGTGGGCAGTCTTGTGGGGAGGGCTCTGACGCGGTTCAGTCTCAGCGATATAGATAAAATTGAAGAGCATGTCGACATTATTGCGACGGATTGCGAGAGCATAAAGGTGACCATCGCTGACATGCGGAAGGACGACTAGAGAAAATTCTAGGACTGCCCGAGCACTTTGTCCTCGTCGGCGCATCAGGCAGTCCACTTCATCTATCTATTATAGAAAACCTCCGGAATTTTCTTATGGAATTAATTCGCCACAGACTTATAGAGCCGTACATGAGGAAGCAAATGCTTTTTGATAAGAGCACTTGGGGTCTTCAATATGAATTGAATGGAGCCAACTACCGATATCGACGAAATGCCATTTTGAAATTCAAAGTTCAATGTAAAAATCTAGCTGCCGATAATAATTTAGGCGTCGTTTTCTTCATAAAGGATGACCAAGATATCGACGAAAGTGGCCTGTGGGAAAAAGACATCCTTGCTAGAGCAATTTTCTACGAGGAAATCAACGGTAATCGGCAAAAGCGCACTAAGTTAGAAAATAAGATTAGCTTGGATATGTCGGACTACCCCTCCCTAGACAATCGGGATAAGAGCAGTACAAATTTCATTCCTCTCGAGATACGCCTAAACGAAGATTTTCGGGAAGATGTCGAAACAGAACTAAGATCAGGCTCGTCCACCGATATCATGGGAGTTCTGGATCGCGTTCGAAAAAAACTAGAACCCGTCATTCAAGCCATGTGTCCTGATTTCAAATTCAAATGTTTCCGCATAGGGGACATAGAAGTCAATTTGGACTTTCGATATCCAACCGGTGTGATGCTGGCTAGCAGTGAAGAAATTGCGCTTCGAATGTCTCGGGAAGTGATGGATATTCGCCGTGCCGCATTTGTCGAATCAAAATATCGAGCTACGGCTATTCCAGCTACTGCCCACAAATACATACTTCTAATGCGTCGCCTATATGATGCAAACCAAATTGCCGGGATTCCAAGCCTCCAAGGTCACATGAACGATCACACGGAATTCTGCCTATACTGCAAGCAGATCCCATTCTTGAAAGCCAAAGAAGACCCGGGCGAAGCTCATTTATTTTGGCTGCATCGCGCAGAATGGAAAATCTCAAAGAACGCTAGGTTGAAAAGTGCGGCCGCCGCGTTAGATCGAATTCTTCCTGATAGCGGTAAATTTCACGATGAAGCCCAGTTGAAAGTTGTGCTCAACGATTTGTATGACCGTTTTTTTGAATTTCTTCAAGAGGCGCTGAATTGCGAGTATATGCTGACCGACCCAGCTGTTATTGCACTGGGGAGATCCTTGATAAATTTATACCATCCGACGAATTCGCAATTAGTGTGTGATGCGCTTTTTAGCTTTCCGGGAAGGATAAATCTGAATTTGCCGTACATTCGAGAAGACGCGCTCTATAGGGCGAAAAATGCTGGCGTGTTAAGAAAGCCACCCAGTTTTAAGGGCCAGGATTACGCTTTTGATTTTGAAAAGCTCTCAGAGAGAATTCAGAAAAATATCGGACCGAAGGGAAAGAAAGCTTCTAATAAATAGAATCTTTCATGGGGTATTCCTATTTCTGTCGTCACCCATTGGGCGGCGTCGGTTCACGAATTTATCTTATCTGATTTCGACACGGCATTTGAGGTGCGAAGTCATCAACGCGCACGTCGACTTCGCACATTCACATTCCGTCAGCGGAATTCTTGTTTTCCGCCCAGGAGATTAGATCAACTATATAGAGGTGAGCATTTCCAGAAATATCAAAGAGTTAATGAAGGCGAAGGGTGTGTCGCAAAAAATGTTGGCCGCGGCCTTAAAGGTTCCGGACAGCACGGCGTCCAAGTGGTGCAGCGGCACACAGGAGCCTCGCCCCAATGCTTTGTATCGGATAGCGAAATTTCTCGGTGTAACCATGGAAAGACTGGTCTCTGGCGAAGAGAAAAACTCCGCAGATGAAAATATAGGAAAAATGTTTCAGGACTTTACCGACCAGTATGTGGAATTACATAGCGGAGTTTATAGGCTTCACATCAAAGTGGAGCGGAAATCCTAGGACGGGTTATGGACGAAGTTAAGAAAAAGCCAAAGGCGAAAGTAATCATTATTGGAGTGGCCCTCTTTGCCGGATTTTTCTTTCTGGTTGGTAGCTGCGATTCCAGAGGAGGCAGGGCGATTCGAGCGGTGAAGGAGGTGCTCAAGGCTCCTGCCTCAGCAGACTTCCAAGGTACCACTGTCTTTTGGGAGGAGGGAGATCGTTCCCTTGTTCACGTGATGGTGGACGCTTCGAATTCATTCAATGCAAAGATTCGAGCAACATATTGTGTCTGCCTAAGAAAAGAAAATGGCATGCAGGTTCCGAAGTTCGTGCGCGAGTGCCAGGTCGATCCGGACAACAAGAATGACATCTACAGGCAGATCCAGATTTCTAGCTGCATGGGATATTAAGGAGAACGCATTGATTCACCATAAACCTTATTATGGAATATGTGCCCGATGTATCCGATCTGTCATTATTTGCGATATTCCATGTCTGACGGCGGCCGCCATTTGATGGGCAAATCTCGAGGTGGGTATCTGAGTACGGCCACGGCATTTGAATCAAACACGAAGTGAAGCCGAAGCTATAACGAGAAAAAGTTATATAGTAGTGAGGCATTCAATATGGCCAAGCTACGATTCATTGAAAAGGTTTTAGCCACAAGCTCCCAGCAGCCCGGAAAAATAAAGTTTCGCCCAGGCGGACAGTACCGACTAACTGACAAAGATGGCGATGGCGTCATGGTTTCATTTCTTGGATCCAAGAGTGGGGAATTGGTAGTCGCCCTCGGCGGAAAGAAGAGAGAAAGCGAACTCCTCCGGGACTCCCAGCGACTCGCCCTCCTTAGAAAAGTTCTTCTCGGCGTTGGCGTGGCCGATTGGTTTCGCTAATACGCGATTTTGTGAGCCGCGGAGTTGCGGACCTCGCCACGTCTTCTTGCGTAGCGGGGAGACATATCCGACCGCCATCCAAAGAGGCTGCGGATCTCAAGTTCACTGGCCCCACGCTCCGCAACGTGTGAGCACGCCGTCACCCGCGCCGAGTGCGTGGTAATTTGGTCGCTAATGCCTGCCTTGGCCGCGTAAGAACGCACTAAATGTCGAAGGTAAGAGCGGGAAATTGCTTTGTCCGTATATTTCCCCCGGTTGTTCACGGAAGGGCTAAAAATGAAGGCATTTGTATCGTTCAATGACTGAATGGCGATGTGTCTACGCAGTTCATGAGCTAGGTAATCCTTCAGGGGAATTCTGCGTAGTAGGTTCCCCTTTCCGCGCACGGTCAAAATATGAAATCCGTTCTCGTGGGTAAAATCGCCATGGCGTAGTCCCAATAACTCCGAAGCTCGAACGCCGGTGTTCCAGAGAATTGCCAAGATGAGATAATCGCGAAGCCCCCTGTGCGTAGAGCAATCGGGGGCACCCAATAGCAAACGGACCTCTGCGTCGGAAATTTCTGGCGTTTTTCCGTATTGCGAATCTTGTCGAGGAGCGCGTACGAACTTAGATGGGTTCTTACTAATGACTTCAGTTTCCTCCAGCCAATTGAAGAATGCCCGGAGTGTCGTGATCTTGCGGGCCACGCTGGCCGTGGAATATCTTTCCTTGAGCTTGTTCTTGAAGAAGATCAAATGTTCTTTAGAAATCTTTGTAAGATCGAAAATTGGAACGGATTCAAAAAATTGTTTTAGATCTCCGAGATAGGCCACCTTCGAGTGTTCGGAATCCAACCGTTCTATGAAGCTGTAAATTGCGCTTCGATAATCCTTGTTCATTCGATGCAATATGGGGAGGTTTGATTCGATGATATTGGATTCCATGCTTACGAATATATGGCACGCCTACCTCGCCGTGAATCGACGCATTCCGGCACAATCCAATAACGCACCACATAGAATGGTGAAAATTGGCTCCAAATCGGTCAAAAGAAACATTCGAGAGTAGACCGCTTACGCCTCTATTATAAAATAATAGATAAGTATTATTTATAGAGGAGGGTTCTTTGATGAGTCTTAAGGACTGTGATTACATGCCACAGAGGGTTGCGATCGTAACCCGTGATTTGGCGGAGTTTGACCTTCGTGGGCATATGGCGAGGATCGCAGAGCTCGCCGAGAGTCACCGCTGCGATACGGTGGTTCACGCTCTATGGACTGAGCACCGACAAGCCGGAGCTCGCTGGGTTCCTCCGCTTAACCACTACTTCGGAAACACGAGAGTCTTCCCCCGCTACATCCTGCACGAAACCGGCAATCTTGAAGATAGCGCCGCGGAATCCGATGTCGAGTCGGATTTGCTTCTTGAAGTATGGGCCAGGGATTCGAAACAACCTATAAAGAGAGTAAAGATCGCTTTCGCAAAGAGCGCTGCCCACCCAGAAAAGAAAAAGCAGTTTGTGGAGAGCTTCAACCGCGAACGATTGATCAGTAAAAAATGCGGCTTCATCTATTGTGGCGAGTTCAATATTATCGGTACCCAACGATCTTCCTCAAAGATTCGCGATGAACACAATTTCATGGAAAAGATAAAGGCCACACGGTTTCTTGCAGTTCCTACGCATCGACGCCCCAGAAGATACGAAATTAAGAAAAAACTCCAAGCAATGTCCGTTGGCAGGACTGTAGTTACAACTTGGGCAATTTGGTCCGGGCATGGACGAGCTAAAGTACCATGGCAAGCCTTCCATCATGGCCGCGACGTGACTGATGCTATTATAGAGGTTCCGAACACGATCCGGCCGGATGTGAGAGTGGGAGTGCTTGATCTAGCCAGCCTTCGGTAGTTCGAAACCTGTGACTTGAGCCAAGTCAAAAGATGTAGTGTGTTCTCGTTATTTAGTAGAAAGCATCCCCTTCGCTAAGGAAAAAAGCGTGATCTGGCCCTAAGCGTCGTCCCCTCTGATTTTCGTTCGCCATAAAGAGGGTGAGCTATGTCTAAGAGAAGTCTCACCGCTCTTCATGTAAGTATTTAATTATTCGCAAGAAAAGGTGGAGCACATGTTGAATACTGACCCATTACGATCTACTATCGATAGCATGCGACTTGGTGATAAGGAAATTCGTAGTTACCTAATTTCGTCTTTAAGAAGAAAACTAAATCCAGCATCCAACATTATCATCGAAGAATTTGACCTTGCTCATGGCGAAACTAGGGCAGATGTCGTCGTCGTTAACGGCAAGCTGACGGGAATAGAAATTAAAAGCGATCTGGATACGTTGAATAGATTAGAGCGTCAAATCGGCCTCTATAACCAATACTTCGATGCGGTTGAAATTTACGCAGTTGAAAAGCACATTGAAAAAATCAAAGAAATAGCCCCGCGATGGTGGGGTATTAAAAAGATCCATCTTAAGGATGGAGAAATTTGCGTTAGGGTGATTCGTAGGGGAAGGCGTAATGCGAACATTAATTTTGCGCGAATAGTTAGCCTTCTATGGAAAGAAGAGGCACTAAATCTTCTGCGGGAACATAAGCAATCTAAAGGCTTTGAATCTAAGAATAGAACATTGATCTGGGATCGAATAGTCGAGAAAGTTTCCGAACGCTCCATTAAGTCATTTGTTTTAAGAGCCCTCAAATCTCGCCAAAACTGGCGATCTGCTCCACAACAAATGTCAAATGATGGTTTGTGTCGACCTTAACCCAGGTTGTTAGATTGCCGAACTTTTTCTCCGCTACCTTGGCGCACCCATATACAAAACCATCGCCCCAGCTATAGTCCCGCCCCTTGTATTGGGGATTTTTAATAAGCTTGAGTGAGAGAGATTTATACTGGGCGTACTTTTCTCCCTTATGAAGCCCATGTCCCTTCATCACTATCCAAGAACCATCTGTAGTATATCTAATTTTCCCACCGGCCTTTACAAGCGCGGGATCCATGTCTGGCTTAACCGGATTGACCAATCCATAGTCCGAGTATTTCGGCTTGCGACCAAAAAGTGGTTCGGCATCAAAAATCATCTTCCATAGGGTAAATTCTGTTCTGGGAATTTCTGCCGTAGAATTTGCGGGGATTCCGGACATATCTATGGGAAATCCAGATGCGGAAACTACAAAGCTAGCCCACTTCGTGATTTCAACTTCGCCACAAAAAGTGGAGATCCGATCACTCAAGTCTTCAAGCTCATCTGCCTGAACGTACTTTAGGTCGACCAAAAGATGGATTTTTCCTTGTGCAAGGCCGAAGGTTTTGCAGAACTCCATAAATGTAGCAGGATCGTCGAGGTCCTCCTTTAGGGCCCTAACGCAGAGGCGATCGGTCTTTTTTGTTTTAATTGCTAGTCTGATTGCGTCGTCGTGTTCCGAGTCGCGATCAGTTCCCGTCGAAATTATAAATTTCATTCGGTTGTCTAAAAAATTCTCTACAAAAAAGCTGACCGGGTGCGTGCCGTCGCTCATTCTTGTGTCCAGCTCGATGGCTGACAAATCGAAGATGAAAGGACTTTCTGGACCCCAGTATTTGGCAAGATTCACGACTACTTTGTCAAAGTGGTCGTCATAGGTTTTCTTCTTCTTTGCATCTTGAATAGAGATTCTATGTATGTCGAAAAGAGGCGTGATTTCACCCCTGGTGTCTTCGTTAAGCTCAAGAATTGCCTGAAGCTCACCTTGCTTAGGACGTAAGATTGGTACGTAATTTTTAATCTGCATTTACTTCTTCCTTAAAAAACATTTTTCGAACCTGGCCCTGTCCGACGAGATCATTGAATCTCGTGTAGTTGTTTGTTTCGTAGCGAAGTCGGCCGGCAACTATCGCGGGGTGAATTCCAAGTGTTCTTGCGAGATCGAGAATGGCGGATGCCGTCTGTGATGCAAAAGCTTCACTTCGTTTCCAGATGGCTCTGGGAATTGAAGAATCTCTGGCGATGTTGTCGGCTTCACGCTCTTTTTGATCAACGGATCCACTGTTGTACTCGAGATCGTCCAGAAATAATTCTTGGCCAGGCTTCAGGTGCTTGTAAACGTGCGCAAGCTCGTGAAGAAGTGTATGCCAAAAATAATCAATCCGATCGTGGCGTAGAGTTAATCCAATTACCGGATTTCCATCGGCGTCAAGGAGGCATCCCCCATCGAGCTTGGTTTTTGGAAGATGCCTTTCAACGACAATTTTTATTCCCCTCTTGTTCAAAAACTCTCTTACCAGCAACGGGCCCTGATCAAAGCTGCTTAATCTCGCGACTTCTCTCATAAACTCAAGATTTATTAGCTCATGCTTATATGCAGCAGCTCTTTGCGCTCTGGCTAAAATTAGAACACGCGCGGACCACGCAATCAGTCCAGTGCGATTTGCGGTACTATCAATTTGTCCATGTATCGACCGCCGCCAAAAGGCCCCTTGAGGTGTAAGTCCGCCAAGGGGTCTTAAGAAAGCCTCAAGTACGGCCCGAGGATTCTTTTTTATTTCGTCGGCAGTAGAACTAATCCAGTTTCTTTTCTGCATCTCTGAAAGAGGAAAGCTCGAACAAACGGTATCTTCATCTAGAGAGATTGATTCATCGTTCGTTTCATCTTCATTCGAAACTAAAACGTCCAGCGATATTCCCAAGTGCTTGTTAAGTGCTCGAATCATCGGCAGGGTAAGATTTCTCTTTCCGGCCAAAATCTCGGAAACTTTACTTTTGCTGCCAATGAATTGAACCAGGTCGCTTTGCTTTAGGCCCTGTTCATCCATTCTAAATTTAATTGCTTCGATGGCAGTGGGCTTCCTGAACTGAAAATTATTTTTTTCAAACTCTTCAATGGCGAGGGCAAGCAGAGAAAGTCGCTCGGCAGCGGCAGAGCCCGCAACAGGATCTTTTTCAATGAGCTGCTCTACCTCGGTGAGGTACTTTCTGTATTGTTCAGGGTTGTTAATCAGCGTATTCATGGTTTTCTCACTTAAATTTCTTGGTGTATTCTGCGTGTGTTCCGGCCCAAGTTGCGATCACCGTTACAGAGTTGTACGCAACTTTTACCTCCAGTCGATATTTGTTTCCCTTCACGTTAAAAATCACCACGTTGTCTTTTAGAAAGCTGGCTGGTGGATACCTGTCCTTGATGTCCTGCGGAGTTTTCCAGGTAGCGCCCTCCACATCCGATATCCAGTTTTCCACCCACTCTCGCGCATTTGCGTGTTCTTCCATGAACTGGGTTAACAGTTCTTTTCCAAGCAACTTCATCTGGAGGCCTTCTGCGTCTATGAGCTCTCAGCTCTGTCTCGGTTTCATTATCGGCATTTGTTCCCAATAACATAACTACAATTATGTTCCCAAAATGGGAACTTGTCAAGTCCTAGAACTGCTTGCTAACATATTGTTAAGATTGATGTTCATGTCCGCGTGAAATGGTTGGGAAGATGGCGGCTTACTCCCTCGGGGAGGGGGCGCCGAACGGAGACTAAGCCGAGCAAGATTCAAGATGGCGATCCCTGGTTTTAGTTTTGGTAAGTAAAGTCTGACGGGTAGGTAAGTTACGGAGGCATTTTTGGGCGAAGAGTTGCGGCGATTGAGAGAGAGAAGAAAAGCCATTAGGGAATTATCCGACCTCTATAGAAATCCCGAAAATGCGCTTCTGATTCATTATTCGTGCGAGAGCTTTTACGATCGAACCTTGGCGACTTCCCCCAGAATAACCTCTGTTGCAATAAGAAATCTGGCGTCAGGACAGACGAATTCATTTTCCATTCATCAAGTAGCTGAACGCAATGGGACAGATTTGGGGCAAATTAATCAGCACTACGATCGTCTAGAGAGACAGATGCTGGACGAGTTTTTTGAATTCATCAGAACGCATCAAGGATACCGCTGGATTCATTGGAACATGCGCGACGTGAACTACGGCTTTCAGGCGTTGGAGCATAGATTTCGAGTGCTTGGCGGAACGCCCACGGTCGTCGATGACTCTAGAAAATGGGACCTTGCGAGTAATCTGATCAGAATGTTTGGCGTAAAATACATAGGCCACCCACGCCTCGATAGTTTGATGAGGAAAAATAAAATTAGCGCTCTCAACTTCCTCAGCGGAGAGGAAGAGGCGGCTGCATTCGTAGCTGGAGAGTATGTGAGATTACATCAATCGACGCTTCGAAAAGTGGATGTTCTCTCTAATATTGCTGAAAGAACAATTAATAATACGCTGGAAACGCACGCCACCTGGCAGGATAAGTACGGTGTTAGTTACAGAGTCATTCCGGAGTTAATCAAGAAGCATTGGATTTGGTCTATGATCGTCATGCTTTTTTTGCTCCTACGTATAGGGGTTTTCGTCTACGAACATTTTATTCGCTAGGCAGATGAAGCTTCAAAAGGTCTAGAGGAGCGGGCCTAGTGGTGCAAGACGACTTATTTTTTTCAAACGGACGCCTTGGAATTTTGAACTCCGACGCCGTAAATCGCTATGGCGAGAGATTTACCATCGGCGCTTTATTGCAGGCGTTCGAGGGAACCAATAGGCTTGGCCTCCCCACCACGCTAGCACATGATGCACACCGTCCGATTGGATGGACGGTTCCACTCTGTATTTATCTTAGTAGGGAAATCGCGAGTTTGGTGGGACAGACGTACTTGGCTCAAGATAAAAATGCGGCGATTGAACTAGAGGGTCTTTATCGGCAGTACTTAACTTATAAAGACCAAGAGCAATTCAAACCATATTTGGAAGAATTTAGAGCAGCTCTTGGCCCAGACAAATTCGACGATGGTTTTAGATTATATTTAGAATGCGCAGCCATCCTAAAATCTGATATTGCAGTTGCTCAATTCCCTTCTATATTTTCTCAAGCCGACGATGATGGTCTTATCGATTTGGCCAGCCTTTCGGATTTTAAGTATCTAGGGGCAGGCGTATTTCAATGCGGACGGTTTTGCATTTTTGCAGATCGAAAATTCCGTCGCAGCTTATCTTTGGCGAATAATACCAACTTCTTTTTTTTGGACTACTTTGTGGCTCTTTCGGATTCGGGTGTAAAAAAGCGAATTGCAATTGATAGGGATCTTATTGGGTATGCACCATCTTTTAAGGTGCCAATCGAGCTGGAGTACTGGTGGGGGCCAAAATACAATGACGATCTTTCACACATTTCCGCTGGAGTTACCCGCCATTCTTCGTCAGAGCGAGATCGTCTTTATAGTCAGATCGAGTTTACCGATTTTTGGTGGCAGTCGCGAAAAGGGGAACACATTTTTGAAGCGGAAGAAATACGTGCTTCAAGAACATTTTCTGACCTAAAGGCGGACGATGCTCAGAAAGAAACTTTTGGGTGTCGATACGTGCATTCGATTGTTAATGAAAGCACGGGTCTGATTGAGCATCTCGATGGCGCGATAAGGACTTATACCGAAGAGGAGATGCTGGCGCGCTTAGATCAGGCTTTGCCGGAAGTTGGTCGAAAGCTGAAGTATAAAAAACTATGGAGAATAGACGGAAAAATTAAGATCACTCAATGGAAATCACTGGTGCACCATTTTTATCTTAATAACTCACTTGTCGGAGAATACCTCGGGATCGAAAAGTCTTCGGATACTGAGCGGGAGCTTCCCATTGAACTACTCGGAACTAGTGATGCTCTCGCCGCAGTTGTTCCTTACTCGATCAGCGATGCCACTGGAATAATTACTGGTGTTACGTTTGATGACCGTAGGTCTACGTTGCTAGATGTGGATGTAAAATCTTACGATACATATAAAAAGCCCGGGTCGCCCGCCGTTTATTGGGTGCGAAATTCTACAATAGAGATAGTGAAGTTACTTCGCAAGCAAGGGCTAGCAGTTCATTTCGATGATTCCCTATGGGTACTAAAATTTAAGGATCGTTATATTGATCTTCCTGTTTTTGAATTGAAAGACCAAGCTCAGGTCAGTGTTGTGCTTGGATCGCTGCGCCTTTATGTGTCGTGCTTGGTTTCAAATAGTGCTGATACTGTGGTTAATTTTTCCCTTAAATACCCATTAGATGCTGAGGTTGACGTAACCATTTCTGTGGTAGCTACGGAAAAAAATATGCAGGCATTTTTAGATCATGCCTGCTCCGGGGCCATGTCTCTTCCAACGTCTTTGTCTACAGTTGAGCCATTTCTTGATGGGGTTAAGCGGCTTAATGCGAAGTCCCCGGGGCCGTGCCCAGACGTCTTCGGGGTATGCATGAAAACCGGCCTTGTAAAATGCCTAAGGAGGCGTCTTGGAGACGAGTTTGATATTTCTTTCTACACAGATAAAGAGACGGGCGTATTAATGTTCAATATGAAAATCCCGAAGGATAAACCCCATTTCCTTGCGGCGATGAAAACAAAAGGTCTTTACCCGATTCTCGCATTACGGATTGATAGCTATGATTGTGATCTATGTGGGGGTAACTATCTTCTGTGTGGCTGCACAAAAGCATTGGATAGCGCTAAGACTCGAATTTCCAAATCAACGCCAATTGGCACATACTGGAGTGATAGACCCGATGTGTAACGACTCCGCAAATGGAGAACAATCTTGATTTGTTCTCCATTGCAGGATTTTCTCGAAAAATTACGCTACGTTAAGTGGAGAACAACTGGCCAAAAACTCGTCCAAGTGGGCCCACCATTTGTCAAAGTATTCGAACCCGAGACCATAAAATTCTTTGCCAAGCCCCGCAAAGGGCGGGAGCCCACCTCTTTCGAGGCAAGCTCCCGCTTGAAATGCTCCTCATCCACAATATAGTGAATCCGCACAGAATCCGTGCCGACCTCTACCTTCCGGATAAAGTTCTGCACCATTTTCTTCTGTTCCAGAACGGATGCGCTTTTAAGGACGAAATTCCGATAGTGGCTGGCGAAATTCTCAAACGTATCGAGCCCTACTATCCGATCTCGCCCTGCGCCCCCGGCCATTGCCAAGTTTAGCAGCGATGCTTCATGTTCCTTTTTCAGCCCATCAAGCTTTTCCATTTGCTTGTACAGCGGCCCAGCTGAAACAGTTTTAGGCAGTTCTGCGATTCGCTCTGCAACGCCGTCCAGTTGGCTCGTAATACCCTGGATTTTCGATTTTAGACGTTCCTGCTCCTTTCTCTTCGGATTTTCCGCGAAGTGCTGCCTCGCACGCACGAGAATGTCTCTCATGAAACCTTTCTCCGAGATGAGAGACGCCAGCTTTTCCATTACAAGCGGATCCAGTTTTTTCGCCGGAACCCTATGGGGTTCACAACGAAAGAGTTTCTTTGACAGTGATGCGTCTCGCTTTGTCGCCCAAACATGCTCATAGTAGCCAGTCTTCCCGCCATTCCCCGTTGCCGATTTCCCTGACATATGGCTGCCGCAGACTTTGCAGTGGACGGTTCCAGTGAGGATGTACGGCATCCTTCCTTTTTTCCATGGCTTCAAGCGGTGCCTGTTCTTGTCCAGAAGTTTCCCCGCTCGATGGAAGGTTGCCTCGTCTACAATGGCTGGCCAGACGGCTCTGGCCTCCCGGTACTCTCCCTTCATGCGGTATCTTTTGATTCCAAGATAGGCTTTGTTCCTCAGCATCGTCTGGAGATTGTCGACCGTGAAATGCCCAACCCGCGCCCTGTTGCCCCCTCCCTCAGTCGTTCGCTTCACTGCATAGCCGTTACTATTGAGCCATTGAGCCGCATGAGAAAGGCAGCCTTCTCGCAAGAAAGTGTCGAACGCCATTCTAAGCGTTGCTGCGGGCCCTTCATCAACTTCCAGAAATCCAGGTTTATCGGGAATGGTTTTGAATCCTAAAGGCACAACGCCGCCATTATACAATCCACGCGCCGACCTTGCAGCGATGTTTGCCTCCACTCGTTCAGATGTTTGTCGCCGCTCAAATTGCGCTAGGTTCATCAGTTGGAAAAGCACAAGTTCGCCTGCCGCATTCGTAGTGTCGAAGTCCTCTCGCAAGCTCTGAAAGCGGCACCCTTGCGCCCGCATCATGTCCCACATCTGGATAAAGTCGCGCGTGCTTCGGGAAAGCCGAGACAGCTCCGTCACCATTACGAGATCAATTTCCTTGTGCCGTACTGCGCGCAGTAGTTCCTGAAGCTTAGGCCGCCGCATGTCTTTAGCGGAAATCCCTGGATCAATGTAGACGCCTTGGATCGTGCCGAAGTTCCCATTCCGGTTTTTATAAGTAATGGCATCCCGCAGGCGACACTCTTGGTTACGGATCGACCCCTCTGGGTTTTCCGCCTGTTCCTCAGTAGAGACGCGAATGTACAAGCCGATTTTGAAGTTCTGATTTTTAGTATTGTCAGCCATGGGTGCCCGTCCTTTCAGCTGCTGTTGCAGAGTAAGTTTCGGGAGCCTCGGCTTGATTCTCGGAGAGCTGGCAGAGATGACGATAAACCACCTCGGCAAACTCATCAAGTATCTGGTTGTATTCTTCAGTAGGTATAGTCGAATGAATTATTTCAACACTGGAACAATTCCAGGCTCTTTTCATTCAGATTTCCTTTATTTATTTTCCCGTATTTCAAGTCTTCA